>OBJA01000192.1_pt1 | contig 59774 bp, 42 predicted proteins | sample 1519751 | NCBI WGS metagenome assembly OBJA01 (sample SAMEA3881238, study PRJEB22517) | soil metagenome | biome: lake sediment; feature: soda lake sediment; material: sediment, water from around vicinity | place: India | collected 2013-12-23 | depth 3 m
TGTGAGGGGATTTGGAGGATTGACAGATTCGAAAGGAAAACATTCCCCAGCCCCGGCAGGGGTTTGAGCTGATGCCTGGAAAATATGCCCACGAACCGGCCATTGTTGTCTTGATTTTTGGTCATTATCCTCACAGAATCAGAATTTTAATCCTCTACAAAGATAATAAAAATGCTTTAATATAATAGAGGTTTAAATAGAATATTGTAAATAAAATTTTCCACGAATTACCAGTTTAAGGATTGTTAGGATTGTTAGGATTGAACACTGTCTTCAGATTTTAAGAAAAGCAGGACACAATGTCTCACAGTGTTTTAAAAAGTGCCGCACAGTGTTCTTTTTTTTTCACATTGTCACATTTTCACATCGTCTCATTGTCTTTGTCGGACAAAGCCGAACATCAGCCGAATAAAAATTTTCTGGTACGAAATGTAAAGCGGCAGCAGTCGAACAAACTTTTTCCTGATCCTTGTCCGATACCCCGCCGATACAAGGCCGATACAAGGCTTACTCTGTTCGGCCGGGGCCGAAGGAGGGTGAAGCTATGACCAGGGATGAGACAATGAGACAATGTGAAAATCAACGTCTGGGGCATGGGGCATGGGGCGTGGGGCCTGGACATTGGCTTTTGGCCATTGGGCGTTGGGCAGGAAAGCCGCAAAGGATCCTTCACCCCGGCTTTCTGTGAAGGTAAGACCCTAAGGGTTTACTTCAATCCCTTAGGGTCTGGCCTGTGGCAATGTGAGTATGTGACAATGAACGCCTGGAGCATGGGGCGTGGGGCGTGGACATTGGCTTTTAGAACCGCAATGCTGCAAACGCAGCTTTATTAGATAAATTCAATATATTTACGCCGGTAAATGCTGAACCGTTGCTGGGCCGGTTCCAGGAACATTTTGCCCATTAAAACCCAAAACAAACCAATAGAAAAAAAATGAACCAGGAAACCTTGAATGAAGATTTGAAATTTTATTCCTTAAAGTCAATCTCTATTGCCACCTTTTTTGGTGGACCCATTGCAGCAGCAATTCTTATGAGAAGAAACTTTTTGAATTTGAATGAAGACAAAAAAGCGCTGAATTCACTGTTTATTGGCATATTATCTACAATATTGATATTTGTAGGTATTTTCTCATTACCTGAGACATTTTTGGAGAAGATTCCAAATTCAATACTCCCGGCTATATATACAGGAATAATTTACCTGATTGCTGAAAGATACCAGGGTCAAGCACTTAAGGAGCATAAGGAGAATAGTGGAGTCTTTTTTTCTTCATGGAGAGCTACCGGAATAGGTATGCTATTTACGCTCATAATGTTTATGGGCATATTCGGATATTTATTTGCCACCGATACGGAATATGAATTCGACGCCAATTTATTTGATATTAAAACAGAGCAATTCATAAGAAACGAAGAAAAAGCAATTGCAGTTTTTGACAAATTGGGTTATTCAAATGAAGAAGAACTGCTTGGAGAATTCAGGAAGGGAAAGAAACTTTGGGAAGAAAACCATCAAATAACAAGGGAACTAAAAGAAATTGATCATTTGCCTCCGGATTTGATAGATGTTGTTGAAAAATTGCAGATATATTCGAGTCTAAGAATTGAATTTTATGAATTGTTTATTAAAGCCCTTTCGGAACAAACAGATGAATATGGTTTGGAAATTGACCGGATAGCAATGAAGATTAACCAGGTTTTAAACGAACTGAATTAAAAACGTGTGCCAAAATGATATGGCCTGCCATTGCGGGGCCTGCGGGGCTGTTGCCATGCGGTATAGTGAACTAATCCGCAAATCCGTAGCCGGGGCTATACCAGGAATGTTTTACCGGCATTTAATAAAACAAACATGAGAACATTACCGCTATTATTCGGCCTACTTATTATGATTTCCTGCTCACGGAGTGAGAAAAATATTGAAGTAGATCTCTTTGACCGTGAAGGTTTTGGTGCTTTTTATCAATCACAGATGATTCTTTGGCCTGGCAGGTTAGAATTTGGTTATACGGGCGTGCCGGATAATATTGATGAATATGTAATCAGAACGATATCCATGCAGCCAGAGCAGGATTATTGGGAGTTATATCAAAAAGGGTTCCTGGATGCCGGACAGTTCGGTAACCTGATGAGCAGATTTGCAATCGACACCACACAATTGGCTGATTTTGGATACAAACATCGGGTTTTAATCCTGGTAGGCACCAACAACCAAGGAAAGAGAGTAATTATCGCTGACAAAAATAATGACCAGGATTTCAGCAACGACCCGGTTTTTGAATATGAATATCCTCTGGATATTGAGAAGCAACTGGAAATTGAAAAAAACTTACCTGTCATCCATGCAAACGTTCAGTTGTTTGTCGGGAATGAAGTAATTGACCACATTGCTAAATTAGTGTTGTCGCCATATGAAACCTATCGCAGATTGACGTATAATGTTGAAAATGAGCTGGAAAAGAATTACCACCTTTTTGCAAGTATTCCATTTCACAAACAGGGATCGGTGGTATTAAACAATAAGTCGTATAACATTTTTGTCGCAAATCAGTTCAGCAGTCTTTTATATACTGAACAAAATACAAAAATCTTCATAGTTCCCGATTCAATAACGCCATCACAAAGTTCAGGAGATATCCCGGGCTCTATAGGCGAAACAATCAACTTGGACGGATTTGATTACCAGATAAAAAGTATCAGTCCAACGGGTGATCAAATAAAACTAAGCTATATCGGAGAAAATCAGAACCCCACCGGAATTGCTGAAGGATACCTTATTCCCAGATTTAATGCAATCACCCTGGAGCGGGAGGAGTTCAAACTTGATGACCACCACGGTAAGTATATTTTGCTTGACTTTTGGGGAACCTGGTGTAATCCATGCATACGGTTAATCCCTGAGCTTAAGAAGCTGAACTCAGAATTTATGAATACAAACTTCCAGTTGGTGGGGGTTGCTTTTGACAGGGATATTGAACTGGTGGGTGATTTTGTCCGGAAAAACGAAATGGACTGGCTGCATTTGTTTGCTGATCAAAACCTAAGAAACAGTGGCTCAGTGGTTGATGTTTTTAAGGTGACATCCTTCCCGACGAAAATACTCATTGACCCATCTGGGAAAATTTTGGCCAGGGGCAGGGATATCGACGAAATAAGAGAGATATTGAATGAAAGGGTAAGCCGCCTGTGACAATGCCTGGGGCAGGGAGCATGGGGCATGGGGCGTGGGGCCTGGACATTTGAGTGGCTCTTTTTTTCTTTCTATCTCAGGAACAGATACCCGGTGTATCCCAGGTAAAGCAACAGCATGACAGCTGCTTCCCAACGATCGAGTTTTTTCTTTTTCCCGCTGAACATGGCCAGAAAAAGCAGCAAACTGGCAGTGGCCAGCACATAAAAATCGCTGTTGAAGGAAGCCTGGTAGTGGAGGGGCCTGATCAGGGAACTCACTCCCATGATAAACAAAACATTAAATATGTTTGAGCCAATGATGTTACCCATGGCGATATTGTTTTTCTTTTTCAGCACTGCTGCCAGAGTGGTTGCCAGCTCAGGGAGGGAGGTGCCGGCAGCAACAATGGTTATGGCGATGATTTTTTCACTAGCCTGCATCATGACAGCCAGCTCAATGGCAGTATTCACAACCAGCCTGCCGCCCAGGGCCAGGCCTGCCAGCCCTCCGGCTATGAAAACCAGTATCTTTCCCCCGTGGAGCTGCACTTGCCCGGGAGCTGGTGGCTGTGGATTATTTTTCAGCTGCCTGAACACATCATACAGAAACAGGCCGAATAACCCTAAAAGGATCAGCCCGTCGTGTCGCGAAAGAAGGGCAGGGCCAAAAAGAAAGAAATTGTTAGAGAGGCCAAATAGAACCATCAGGGTTATTATGGAAAGAGGTATTTCCCTCCATACCACACCCGAGCTTACCACAAGGGGTGTGATCAGCCCGGCCAATCCCCCGATTATAAGAATATTGAATATGTTGCTTCCAAGGATATTCCCGTATACGATCTGGGGATGATTTTCCCAGGCCGCCATTATATTGACAATCAGCTCGGGGGCTGAGGTGCCGAATGCAACCACCGTCAGGCCCACGATCAGCTCAGAGATCCCAAACCGTCTGGCAAGGGCTGATGCCCCGCTTACCACAGCAGCAGCACTAAGTATCAGCAGGGCTAATCCTGCTGCAAGCATTATGAGCTGAACCAGCATGACCCTTCCATTAAAATCAAAGGTAACTTATTGGTAAAGAAGTAGCTAAGGTAATTAATTTGAAGGCACAAATCGAATATTGTTGCTGGATTTCTTTATACCCGGATGCAGCTTAATTCGTGGTAATGTTCTTTTAATCATCCATTGCCGAAAAACAATCCGTTTCACCAGTTGTTGGTTACTTAAAAGGTACTCATTCAGAAGGATATAAACATGAAAATCAGAAATGTAACTGTTGCCGGAACCGGGGTTCTGGGCAGCCAGATCGCTTTCCAGACAGCTTTTAAGGGATTTGAGGTATCTGCCTACGATATTAATGATGAAGCTTTGGAGAAGGCAAAAGAGCGATTCAGGGTCTTAAAAGACCGATACCAGGATGATAAGTATGGCACAAAAGAAGAAGTTGATTCTGCCTTTCAACGCATTTCTCTTTATACCGATTTGGCTAAAGCTGCAGAGAACGCGGACCTGGTAATTGAGGCGGTTCCGGAATTGCTGCACATCAAGCAGGATTTCTATAAGAAATTGTCGGAAGTTGCTGATAAAAAAACCATTTTCGCTTCCAACTCATCCACCATGATACCCAGCCAGATTGTAGATTCTACCGATCGTCCGGAGAAGTATTTGCATCTGCATTTCGCGAATGAAATCTGGAGACTTAATATTGCCGAAGTCATGAGGCATGATCGTACTTCCCCGGAAGTTTTTGATGCAGTAGTTGCGTTTGCAAAAGACATTGCAATGGTTCCTGTTCCGCTTCAAAAGGAGCAACCTGGCTATGTTTTAAATACGCTTCTGGTTCCCTTCCTGAAAGCGGCCATGCAATTGGCCGTTGACGGGGTTGCAGATCCTAAGGTGGTTGATAAGACCTGGATGATTTCAACGGGAGCTCCCATGGGCCCCTTCGCATTACTGGATATCATCGGCCCCAACACGCCCTATAATCTGTACAAGGCATGGGGGGATGAAGGCGATGAAGTATCTGCACGGATTGCCCGATGGATAAAATCGGAATACCTGGACAAAGGCAGAATGGGAACCGCCAACGAAAAAGGGATCTATGACTACCCCAATCCTGACTTTCAAAATCCTGATTTCCTGAAGTAGCACCAGAACCAACAAAACGAATCTATTCCTGTGCAGGTAAACGTAAAGAATCTGTTACGCCTGCCTCCACCAGGGCGGATGATGCCCGGGCAGCTGTATCAGTGTTCATCTGATCCTTATCGGGGTTATCAGGGGAGCGATCTAGTGTTTTTTTTAGAACCGTCCGCAGATGTTCGCAGATTAAGAAGAAGAAAGTCACAGATCTGCACAGATTAAGAAAAAGCCCCGTCTTTTTATCCAGGGAGGATTCTCGTGGTCTCTGCCAGCCCTAAGGTTTTGGTTTAACATGAAACAATTTGTAAGCTAGCCCTTGTTTACGACTCCCGGGTTTATACGATACAAAAAATGCCCGGAAGGGGAAATGGGGGATAGGGGGATGTTCACTTTTCCACTATTTTTGCACCTAAACCCCCATCCCATGATCTTCTTCCGAAGCTGCCCCGTGCTTTTGCTTTTTTTTGTCCTGGCAGGCTGCCAGCAGCCGGCGGGGCCTGATCTGTTGCAACATCTTCAGCAACACCAGCAGCTGGTTGTCAGTCACCGGGCTGTTCCTTCGCCTTTGATTGCTGAGAACAGCCTGCAGGGCATGCGCAAGGCCCATGAAGCAGGTATTGCGATGCACGAGATCGACCTGCGCATGAGCGCCGACGGGCAGCTTGTGGTGATACACGACCCAACCCTTGAGCGCACCACCAGTGCCAGTGGCCCGGTAAGCAGCTATACCCTGGATCAGCTGCAGGATGTAATGCTCCGCGACAGCGGGGAGAGGCTGCCTGTTTTTGGCGATTTCCTGGCCTATGCCAGCCAGCATGGTCTTTACCTGATGCTCGACCTGAAGGGAAGCCCGCTTGATAAGGTCATGCAGCAGGTGCAGGAGTATGGCATGACAGGGCAGGTGCTGTTGCTTACTTTCTCAAGGGAAACAGCCCTGGAGGCTTTCGCCCTGGAACAGCCCGTGATGGTATCGGTGCTGGTTGGCAATATGGAGGATTATGAATGGTATGATACCAAGGCACCCGACCCCCAACGTTGGCTTGCCTACCTGAACCAGGGAGCCCCTGAGGCATTGTTTGCAGAAGTGGCCACCAGGGGAAGGAAAATCGTATCCGACACCATGGGTAGCATCGACCGCCAGGCCGCTGAGGAGGGGCTGCAGGTTTACCGGCAGTTTGTGAATTCCCGAAAGATAAGTATCATCGTTTCGGATTACCCCCTTGAGCTGCAAAAGGCTCTGCAGTAGGTTTCTTTTTCCCGGCTTTTTATTCTTCGATCTGGGGAACCCTTAAGGTTCTCCGGGAGGTCTGTAGCCCGCGCCAGGCAAGGATTTCTCAGGGACCCTTAGGGTCCTCTTCCGAAGACCTGTAGCCCGCAATGGCTGTGCTCTCCGGACCCTAAGGGTTCTGAAGGAGGTCTGTAGCCCGCGCCAGGCAAGGATTTCTCAGGGATCCTTAGGGTCCTCCCACAGGGATCCATAGGATTGTAATTTCTTAACGATTATTATAACTGTTAAAACTTTACGGGTGTTTTAAGTTTTATACCTTTGCTTGCTGCTTAACAAAAACCCCGTTTATTCAGTCAATTGTTAATTATTTTATAATTATCCTGCGCTAAAATAGATACTGGCAAAGTTTTTGATAATGCAAGTCTTTCATACAAAATACGCGATAATAATAAATGGATACGAGATCAAGAATACTTGATAAAGCTTCGGTGATGTTTATCCGGCAGGGCATCCGCTCAATTACAATGGATGATATATCGGAAGAGGTTGGTATTTCCAAGCGTACGCTTTACGAGAGCTTCTCAAACAAGGAGGACCTGATCAGGGAAAGCATCGCATACCAGTATCAGCAAGGCATCAGTTTCAGGGAAGAGATGGAGCAAAAGTACGGGAAAGATCCCCTGGAGATCATATACCAGCATTTTCGGTTTGCCCTGATGCGCCTGGGTGAGATGCACCCCAACTTTATGAGCGACCTCCAGAAATACCATTCTTCACTCTGGAAACAACATATCGAGGATAAGCAGCAGGAAAATATTGCCTACACCTGCTCGCTGATCGAAAGGGGAATACAGCGTGGAATATTCCGTCAGGAAACAGATGCAGAGATCCTCACCCGGATGATACATTCGGCCATGCCCCTGATGGTGTCAAAAACCCTTTTTCCCGGCATACGCTACAACAGCTCGGATGTGTTCCGGCAGGTGTTTATCAATTTTTTACGGGGGATGGCTACCCTTGAAGGAATTGCTTTGATTGACGAGAAATTTAAATAAATGGAAAATGATGCTTTTTCCGCCCCATGCTGCCATTTGGGTGCTTTTTTGGGCCATTCACCGAATTGGTGTTACCCATGTACTTATCCCGGGTTAATTTTGCCGGGAATGAAATAATTAATAAAAGATTGAAAAGTAGTTAAAGATGTTGGAGATGAAGAAAATTTTGATGACTGCCTGTTTGCTGGCAGTATTTTCCCTGGCCAGGGCCCAGGGCGACACCTTGTTTCTGGATCGTGACAAGGCGGTGGCTCTTGCCCTGGAGAACAACCCTACCATGCAGATCGCCGAACTTGACAAGGCCCGTGCACTGGCGCGATACCACGAGATGCGCGGCAACCTGCTGCCTTCGCTCAATGCTCATGGGAGTTATACCCGCAACCTGAAAAAGCAGGTGATCTTCTTCCCTGAAGAGATGGCTCCCTTGTTTGGAGGAGTAACCGCCCTGGAGGTGGGTAATGACAATTCATTTGTAGGGGGTTTGCAGTTTGCCATGCCCCTGTTTAACCCAGCCATTTATGCAAGTGTGGATGCAGCCCGTGCCGAACAGCGCATTGCCCAGGAAGGCCACCGGGTACAGGGCCTTGAGCTTAGCTGGAACGTGCAGCAGGCCTGGTACGATGTGTTGCTGGCTGCCGAATCCAGGCAGGTGCTCGAGCAGAGCTTTCAGCTGGCACAGGATAATCTGGCCAACATCCGGCGCATGCACCAGCAGGGCCTGGTTGCCGAATACGACCTGATCAGTGCCGAGGTGCAAACCGAGAACATGCGCCCCGACGTGCTGCAGGCCCGCAACATGTATGAGCTGACAATCAGCATGCTGAAGATACTGCTGGGCCTTGAGGAGCAGACAGTGATCGTGGTGCAGGGCAACCTGATCGACAGCTCCGATGAGGTGATGGCCGGCTTCAGCATCCCTGACCAGGAGCGCTCGCTGCAGAACAACCCTGCCTATATCAGCCTGGGGCTGCAGCAGGATCTGCTCGGCAGGCAAACAAGGGCCCTCAGAGCCACTGGCCTGCCTTCGCTGACTGCCGTCAGCAGCTACAATTACCTGGCCGAATCCAACAACTTCAGACTGGGCGAACTAAACTGGGTGAATACCGCCTCTGCCGGATTGCAACTAAGCATCCCCCTGTTCAGGGGGCGTACCATCCGAAACCAGGTAAGGCAGATGGAAATCGGAAACCAGCAACTGGAGATCCAGCGCGAACACCTGAAGGATAACCTGAACATTGAATTGTCCAATGTGCTGAAAAACATGGATATCGCCCTTGAGAAAGCCCGGCATGCCAACCGCAATGTAGACCTTGCAAAAAGAGGATACGACATTGCCCGAATCCGCTACAACTCGGGGCAGGGGACCCTTCTGGAAATACAGAACTCGGATGTGGCCCTCACCCGGGCACATTTCAACCTGCTGCAGGCAAAGCATCAGCTGCTGCTGGAGAGGATCCGCTACGACCGGCTCATAGGGGAATAATACATTAATAACGTAAAACAGAATCATTTTTAATCAAGTAGACGATGAAAGCAATTAAGATTCAATACATTTTCTTCCTGCTGGCAGCCATCCTGGCGGTATCGTGCAACAGCCAGTCGGCACAAAAGGAAGAGGAAACCCGTAAAGTACTTGTCAGGGTTGAGCCGGTAGTACTTCAGACGGCCGCCCAGGGCCTGGAATTTACCGGCACCGTACAGCCTTTTGAGGAAGCCCACATAGCTCCCGGCACCCCGGCGCGCATCAGCCGTATCCTGGTAGATGTAGGTGATAAGGTCAGGAAGGGACAGCTTCTGGTACAGATGGACCGTACCCAGATGTTTCAGTCGGAGGTACAGCTTGAGAACCTGGAAAGGGAGCTTGCCCGCATGGACACCCTGCTTCAGGCAGGGGCCGTTACCCAGCAGAGCTACGATCAGCTCAAGGCCCAGTACGACATTGCCAAAAGCAGCATAGAGAATCTGGCAACCCATACCGAGATCCGCTCTTCACTCGACGGGGTGGTCACAGGGCGCTATCACAGCGAAGGAGAATTGTTCACAATGACCCCGGGTCCGGCTGGTAAGCCTGCCATTGTCACCGTGCAGCAGATCCGCCCGGTAAAAGTCACCATAGGCCTCTCGGAGCGCTTCCTGCCCGAGGTATCCCTGGGTCAGACCGCTATTGTTACTGCAGATGTATTTCCCGGCAAGCAGTTTGAAGGCAAGATCCAGCGGATCTTCCCAACCATCGACCGCGCCTCGGGAACCTTCAGGGTAGAGGTGGTCATCGAAAACAAGGAAGAGGTACTTCGTCCGGGCATGTTTGCAAGGGTATCATTAAGCATGGGCGAACACCAGGCTCTGCTGGTACCCTCGCTGGCCGTTCGCAAGCAGGCAGGCTCCAACGAGCGCTTTGTGTTTGTGGTTCGCGACAATGTAGCCCACCGCCTGACCGTGCAACCCGGTAGGGTATATGATGAGTACCTGGAGATCCTCTCGGGTCTTGAGCCCGGGCAGATGCTGGTGGTCACCGGGCAGCACAACCTGATCCAGGGAAGCCAGGTGGAGATCGTGGAATAATTTACCCGGTAATTTGGATTTTAAAAAATTGAAAAGATGAGTTTATACAGTTCAGCCGTAAAAAAGCCCATTACCACCCTGGTGATCTTCATTGCCGTGATCGTGTTGGGGGCTTACAGCCTGAGGCAGATACCCATTGATTTTTATCCCGAGTTTGATTTTCCGGTGATCAGCCTGATCACCACCTATCCCGGGGCCAGTGCTGCGGATATCGAGACCAATGTTACGCGCCGCCTGGAGGACAACCTCAGCACCATCAACAACCTGAAACGGATGACATCGGCCTCGCGCGACAATGTATCCACTGTTTCCCTTGAGTTTGAATATGGCACCAACCTGGATGAAGCCACCAACGAGATCCGTGATGTGGTGGGTCGGGTGATGCGCTGGATGCCCGATGAGGTGGATGATCCCTTTATCTTCCGCTTCTCGGCAAGCATGATCCCGGTGATGATGCTTTCGGCTACGGCAGAAGAAAGTTATCCTGCTCTTGCCAAAATCCTGGACGAACGCCTGGTGAACCCGCTGAACCGCATTGACGGGGTGGGTACGGTATCCATCTTCGGTGGGCCTCAGCGCGAGGTGCAGATTAATGTGGATCCAAGGCAAATGCAGGCTTACAATATTACAGTGGATCAGCTGGGTGGAATACTGGCTGCCGAAAACCTGAACATGCCCTCGGGCAATGTGAAGCTGGGCATGGTGGACTACCCCCTTAGGGTCACGGGTGAATTTGCCACCTCCGACCGCATCCGCAATATCGTGATCGGGAACTTTAATGGCAGCCCGGTTTTTGTAAGGGATGTGGCTGAAGTGAAAGATACCTTGCGGGAGCGCACCGTGGATGAAAGGGTGGATGGCCGCCTGGGGCTGCGCATGATGGTGCAGAAACAATCCGGGGCCAATACCGTGGAAATCGCCCAAAAGGTGAACGACATGCTGGAGCAGATAAAGCCAACCCTGCCTCCTGATATTACCATCCATGTGCTTTTCGACACATCACTATATATCAATTCCTCGATCAACAACCTGGTGCAGATCCTGTATTATGCTGCCATCTTCGTGGTGCTGGTGGTATTGTTCTTTATCGGGCGGTGGAGGGCCACCTTTATCATTGCCCTGACAATCCCGGTATCGCTGATTACTGCATTTATATACCTGTATTTTACGGGCAACACCCTGAACATGATCTCCCTTTCCTCGCTGGCCATTGCCATGGGCATGGTGGTGGATGATGCCATTGTGGTGCTTGAAAACATCAACCGCCATATCGAGAAGGGAAGTTCGGGCCGTGAAGCCGCCATTTACGGGACCAACGAGGTGGGCCTGGCCGTTGTTGCCTCAACACTTACTGTTGTTGCCGTATTTCTTCCCATGACAATGATCAGCGGCATGATGGGGATGTTTTTTTCCCAGCTGGGCTGGATCGTTACCATCACCGTGACGGTTTCTACCCTTGCCGCCCTTAGCCTCACCCCAATGCTCTCCAGTAAGCTGCTGGCACACTCCACTGCCAAACGCTCAGGGCTGGGTCCACGCGTTAGCAACTTCATTGACAATACCCTTGGGGGGATCGATAATTTTTATTTAAGGATCATCAACTGGGGGGTAGCTCATAAATGGACAGTGGTGATTGCCTCCATTCTGATCTTTATCAGCAGTTTGTTCCTGCTGTCAGGGATCGGAACCGGGTTCTTCCCCCAGACCGATGAAAGCCAGCTGCAGGTAAATATTGAATTGCCCACAGGCATCCGGGTTGAGGAAACGGCAAAGACGGCCAGGGCTGTTGAGGAGCTGATCAACAGGGATTACCCGGAGATCATCACAGTGGGCACCAGTGCAGGGGCCAGCTCCATGTCGATGTTCGGGTCGGCCAACGCCGGAAGTCATACCGTTCAGATGTTCCTGAGGCTGCTCACGCCCGATCAGCGTGAGCGGGATGTGTGGCAGGTTGCAGAATCCCTGAGGAATGATCTGCAGCGCTTCCCCGAGATCGTGAATTATACTGTGGAAGCGGGTGGCGGTGGCATGGGAGGGGGTGCTCCCATTGAAGTAGAAGTTTATGGGGAGGATTTCGACCAAACCAGTGCTTTTGCCCTGGAACTGGCCGACCGCATGCGAAACATTGAAGGTACACGGGATGTGGATGTCAGCCGGGGCCCCGAAAAACCTGAACTGCGCGTGGTGCCCGACCAGGAGAAAATGGCTCTTTTCGGGCTGAACACTTCACAGGTGTCGCGTGATGTGCGAAACCGCATTGAAGGCCTTATTGCCACCAGGTTCCGCGAAGATGGCGATGAATATGACGTGGTGGTTCGCCACCAGGAGGCCTTCCGCAATACCATGGCCGATATCGAGAACATTGCCGTGCGCAATGCCATGGGGCAGCTGGTGAGCCTGCGGGAATTTGCCCAGGTGGAAGAACATTTCACCCCGCCCAATATCCAGCGCAAGAACCGTCAGCGTTACCTTACAGTTAACAGCCAGCTTTATGGACGCTCCCTGGGTCAGGTGACAGCCGACATCCAGCAAGCCATTGCCGAAATGGAAGTGCCCCAGGGTGTTTCTATTGCCTATGGTGGTCAGGTGCAGGAACAGATGGAAGCCTTTGGCGACCTGGCCCTGCTGCTGCTGCTAAGCATCTTCCTGGTGTATGTGGTAATGGCCGCACAATTCGAATCGTTTTCGATGCCTGCTATCATCATGCTGGCCGTGCCCTTCTCCTTCTCCGGGGTGTTTATCGTGCTTTTCCTTACCGGTATGGAGCTGAACGTGATCTCGGTGATCGGGGCCATCATCCTGGTAGGTATCGTGGTGAAGAACTCCATCGTGTTTATCGACTACACCAACATGATGTTTGCCCGGGGCAAGAGCGTGGTAACGGCCGTTAAGCTGGCCGCCCGTTCGCGTCTGCGGCCAGTTTTGATGACAACACTTACCACCGTTCTGGCAATGATCCCCCTGGCATTCTCACAGGCCGAAGGTTCCGAGATATGGCGACCTATGGGTGTGGCCGTTATGGGTGGGCTTACCTTCTCGACAATGATCACACTGATATTCGTCCCCGTAGTATATACCCTGATGGGCCGGCGTAAAGTGAGAAAAAACAGGAAACGCAACCGAAAATTGCTGGCAGTACAAAATGCCTGAAAAGTAGTAATGAAATATTAATCAAGAGATGCACATCATGAAGTCTGTTCTTATTGTATATAACCAGGCCCTGACCGAGAAGGTGGAAACCATGCTCGACCGGCTGAATGTCAGGGGTTTTACCCGCTGGGACGACGTGAAAGGAAGGGGAACCAAAAGCGGTGAACCCCACATGGGAACCCATACCTGGCCTGCCATCAATGCTGCCACACTTTGTGTGGTGGATGACCAGGCCGCCTCCAAACTTCTGCAGGGTGTCAGAGTGCTTAATGAAAAAGCCGAAATGCAGGGAATCAGGGCTTTTACCTGGAATATTGAAGCATCGGTATAGTGGATTAGCTTTTCCTTTTTTGTTGGAACCGGTTCTTCGGGGAGTTTATCTCCGGAGGCCGGTTTTTTTATTTCCCAGGACCCCGAAGGTCTCCTCCCTAGCCACAACCCTGAAGCCCCCCTTGCATAATTTTCCCATAATTAGTAACTTGCACCCTTGTTATCCGGCCCAACTGCCTTAATCTTCAGTTTGTATGTTCGTTTTCAGCCATTATCTGAAAAATGGTCTCAGGGGTTTTTTGCGGCAAAAAACCACTTCTTTCATTCATGTGATTGGGCTGGGGGCAGGCTTGTCAAGTTTTATCCTGATTCTGTTGTTTCTTCAGAATGAACTGAGTTATGAGCGGCATATACCCGGAAGTGAGAACATGTACCGGCTGGTGGAGATACAGAGTCCCCCGGGCATTGATGTGCAGCATGTGGCCATTACCAGCGGGCCCTGGGCTACTGTCCTGAAGGAGAACCTGCCCTCCATAAAGCAAACCCTGCGCCTCACAAATGCCCGAAACCAACTCTTTCAAATTGACAACAGAGTGCTGCGCCAGCAAAACGCTTATTATGCCGAGTCCCCGGTTTTGCAGTTTTTCAATCTGCAGCTGATCTCGGGCAATACGGAAGGAGTGCTCGATGAACCTTATACAGCCATTGTTTCACGTCGTGTGGCAGGAATATTTTATGGTAGCACAGATGCCCTGGGGCAGACATTCCTGCACGGTGGAAATTATTACAGGATCACAGCAGTAATGGAAGACCAGGTTAAGAATTCGCACCTGCATTTTGAGATCATTCTCTCTTTTGATTCTTATGCCAGGCAAAACCCCGAGCTGGAAAACTGGGGGGCCAATTTCCTGGCTACCTACCTGATGCTGCAGCCAGGCAGCAGCCCGCGGGACACGGAAGAGGCTATCCTGGCTTACATGGATGGGCAAATGATCGAAGCGGGGCTGCCCGATGCCCCTCGCCCCGACGTTTACCTTCAGCCCATGCGCGACATACATTTAAGATCGCATCATATTAAGTTCAGCATCTATGATGATCAGGGTGACATAGTGTTGGTTTACATATTTTCTGTAGTGGCTCTGCTGATACTTGTCATAGCATGCATCAACTACATCACCCTATCCACGGCCCGTTCCACGCGCAGGGCCCAGGAGGTGGGCATGCGCAAGACCCTTGGGGCATCTCCCCGGGGCATTTTCTACCAGTTTATGATCGAGTCGATGATCACGGCTTCTTTCGGCCTGGTGCTGGCAGTACTGCTGGTTGAACTTTTTTTGCCCATGTTCAATGCCACCCTGAACACCAGCCTGCGGATTGATTTCATCAATAACTGGATCTTCAATGTGGGCTTGCTTGGTTTGCTTTTTGTGGTGGGTTTGCTTGCGGGTGCATATCCGGCCCTGGTGATGAGTGGTTTTTCTCCCGTTACTGCCCTGAAGAACCAGATGGGCAGTCGCCCGCAAGGGGGGGCATTGCGCAAGGTGCTGGTGATTGTGCAGTTTGCAATTGCAACTGCCCTGGTAATGGCCACCCTGGTATTTTACCAGCAGTGGACATTCATGCGCCACCACGACCTGGGCATCAATTACGACAACGTGCTGAATCTTCCCCTGATGCAGGAAATCATCGACCCCCAGTTGCAGGAGCAGCTCAAAGCGCGTTTACTGATACATCCCGGCATCGAGCAGGTTGCCCTGGCCAGCGGTGCCAATGGTGTTTCAGGCATTCAGGCACATATCCAGGTGGCAGGTCAGCAGGAGGAAGAAGGGTTGATGGTGCGTTTTGGTTTCGTGGATGAGGATTTCTTCCCCACCATGGAAGTGCAAATTATCGAGGGACGCAATTTTGACCGGGACTATGCTACCGATATGCAGCATGCTGTAATTATCAATCAGGCTGCTGTTGGTGCCCTTGGCTGGGAGTCACCCATTGGTCGGCAGTTTATCGATCAGATAAATCATGGCACCCTGCTGCATGTAATTGGGGTGATCCGCGATTACAACTTTTATTCATTGCACGGTGAAATAGAACCTGCTGTTTATCGCATGGATCCAGGAAGAAACCGTTCGGTACTTGTGCGCATCAACCCCTATCAGCAGCAGCAAGCTATCGGGTATATCCAAAAGGTGTGGAGTACCTATTTCCCCGGGGTTCCTTTTGAGCCGGAAATGGCTGTGAATTTCATTGAAAGGCAATATCGAAGTGAAGCCAATGCCATGCGGGTCATCACTTTTTTCACCATACTGTGTATCATCATTTCAGCCCTGGGGCTGTACGGGCTGACTGCCTTTTTTGCCGATCAGAAGAGAAAGGAGATCGGCATCCGCAGGGTCCTGGGCGAAACGATTTTCAGCATTATCGTGCGCATGCAGCAGGTTTTTCTGCAGTTGGTGCTGATAGCCCTGCTCATCGGGCTTCCACTTGCCTGGATCTATATGAGCCGCTGGCTTGATAATTTTGCCTTTTCCATCAGCCTGGGCTTCTGGCATCTGGCCCTGCCCGCGATGCTGGTTCTGCTCATTGCCTTCCTCACCGTGCTGGGCCATTCGCTGAAGGCTGCCCTGGCACAACCCGTTGAAGCCATCAGGTATGAATGATGTTTCAAGAAGTGAAAGAATCCAGGGAATGATCTATTTCCTGGTTTTGTTTTGTCGCCTGGATAATTTTTTCTCCCGCGATTCTTTTTGCGGTTCCTGGTAATTCGATATCTCAGGGGTAAGCTGAAAATCAAAGGAAGGATATTCGTACAGGGGGCTGCGCGATTCGGTTTCCCCGATTGAATACCCCCACAGGCTCAGGTAATCTGCCTTATTCTCACCCATTTCCTCGAGCTGTGCAAGGTAATTGGCAATGGATTTGGATTCAATGATCACGAACTTGCCCAGTTTTTCGATGATTGGGCTGTGCGAGCGGGTGGGGTCATGATCAAATTCCAGGATACGCCGCCCCGAGCGGGTAATGCCAATCACCCGGTATGTCATGCTTTTGCCAACACCGGGCAGATTCAGCACGTTGCGGTCGGTGGCCAGAAAAGGTACATTTGCTTTTTGTCGGATGTACTGTATGCTGTCGGGCAGGTTGGCAGGCTGGCGGGCAAAGTCGCGAAGCTTGTCGGAGAAGCCTGCCGGGATATTTCCCAGCACTTTTTCCTCGAGCTGCTCCTGTACGGCACGGGCATTGGTGGCAAACTTAAAGTTGTTTTCCATGTAGCCTTTAACCGAAAAAGTATAATATGGCAGCACCCCCACATCGTTGAGCACCTGCCTGAGCTTGGCGGTATGGCCCCTGCGGGAGGCAGCTGCCGTAAACACCTGCTGGTTGGTGACCATCCATCCGGCTTGTTGCAGGCGGCGAATGCCCTGCTGTGCATCGGGGGTGATCTCCATGGGCGACTGAAAATGGGTTTGTACAACAAACTGCCTGATGCCAATGCGCGAGGCTTTCTCCCTGAAATTCGACAGTATCTGGGTCAGGGCCGGTGTAATGCGCTGGGGCAGATAAACTGGCAGCCTGGTGCCCAGGCGAACACGCTGTATCTCGGCAACCTTCTGTCCTTCGGAAAGGGCCTGGTTCTTCTGACGTTTGCTGCTGGCCATCTCATATACCGCATCCAGGATGTTGGCAAGGGTTTTGTCGGCACTCATCAAAGCATCCCCTCCCGTGATGAGGATGTCGCGCAAACGGGTGTCTTCCTCCCAGTATTTCATGATCTGCCGCAGCTTGACCTCCCAGGTTTCATTGGGCCTGAGCTTGTCGAGGTTGAAATTCAGGTGGCCGCTCTGAAAATCGTACATGCGCTGGCAGGATGCACACAGCCCCCCGCAGGCCCGCCCCATGGTGTCGGGGATCAGTATGGCAACCTCGGGATAGCGCCGATGCACGTTGTGACGCGTGGGCAGTATCCAGCCGGCTGCATTGGGCTTGCCCGGCTCAACCAGGTCTTCCTTTTCCCAGGCAACAATATGTCCGAACTCCTCAACCAGCTGCCTGGAATAGATTACGTAATAGCGAATGGCCAGATCGGCATCCTTTATTTCTTCCGGCACATTCACATTGAGCAATGAGAGGTAGTAGGGGTTAATAAAAAATGGGATGCCCTGCTTTTGCGCCGTGTGAAGCACCTCCATGGTTTCTTCATCAAGGGTATAATCAAGCAGCTCGTTCAAAAAGTCGGGATCGCGAACTGCAAACCGCAGGTGAAACAAGTAGTCGTCCCACCATTGATTGACCAGGCTGGTTTTTTCCTGCAGCGACAGCCCCGGGGGGAAGCCATACCTTGAGCTTCGTATCTGCTGGCTTTCTATCTTTTGTATCAGGATGCTGATGATCCTGTTTTTGTTCTGCTGACGTATTTCGGTGATCCGGGGTTCAAGCCCCGAGGGGAAACGTTCCATCCAGGCTTCCAGCTGCTGGCTGTCGGGGCGCTGTAATTGCTCCTTGCCCGAAAATTGGCGGAACAGGTGGATCATGTCGCGGATGAAATTGGCCTGTGCGCCCCCAATACCCTCGCGGGCTGCCAGCCAAAGCATTTTAAAGGGATGATTGGCCACTTTTTTGCCCCTAAGGTTCAGATCTTTGTACTGCCGGTCGGCATGATCCAGGTAATCAAGAATGCGAACGGCTGCCATGTCCTGCCACGACAGCATGGCAAGGGCCTTGTGACCCTTATGCTGGTTGCTGTAAAAACCCCAGGCATAGGGGTGATTCTCCATGTATTCCATGGCTATGGCCCTGATGCCTGATCTTACCGTCTCTATATCTTCGGACTCCAGGAATAATTTTTTCAGTTCTGGGTTTTCTCTTAGAAACCGATTCAGAACCTTTTGGGCATGTGGGCTTATTTTTAAATTGTCTAAATTATTGGCTGATGCTTGAAGCATTATGGTGATATTTTTGTTGGAATTATTTTAAGAAAACAGCAGGCAGGACAAAATCCGGATAGATGCTATTTTACAAAAATACGGAAAAAAGTCGAAACAAGTATGTTCCTGCTGTCGGTTTCAGATCAATACCTGATAAGTATCGGCCAGCAGGCTTGTTGATAAAACAAAAAAAGCTTCAGCTTTTTCTGATGAGGTCCTTCAGAAACTGTGGGTCGGTAATGATCACCAGCAGCATGAACAATCCCATCAGCAGCAGGCTTACCAGGTAACGCAGGGGGGCAGGCAGGGGTGGGATCAACAGGTTCAGCAGGTATATACCCAGGGCCATGGCAATGAATGCGCCAATGAGCTTCACGGGATAGGGTATTGGATAATGTTTGCGTCCCCACAGCCAGGATATTATCATGATGGAGGCGTAACACACCAGTGTGGCCCAGGCCGATCCGTAATAGCCAATAATGGGTATCCACCAGAAGTTCAGCCCGATAGTGATCAGTGCACCGATCACTGCAATGATGGCACCGTAGCGGGTTTGCCCGGTGAGCTTGAACCAGATTGAAAGATTGATGAACACCCCCAGGCATAGGTTGGCTAAAAGAAGCACCGGCACCACGGGCAGGCCCACGCGGTACTCCTCTCCGATGAAATGCTGCACCACATCCATAAACAGCACCACCCCCAGGAAGATAAGCAGGCATACTACAACGAAATACTTCATGATGCGGGCATACATCTCAGGGGCATCCTTCCGGGAGGAATGGGCAAAGAAGAAAGGCTCGGCTGCAAAGCGGTATGCCTGGATGAAGATTGTCATCAGCATGGAGATCTTGTAGCAGGCCCCGTAGATGCCCACATGTGAAAGGGCAATATCGGCAGGCAGCAGGTATTTGAGCAGCAGCTTGTCCATGGCTTCATTTACAATTCCTGCCAGGCCTGCAACCAATAGTGGAAGCGCATAAACCAGCAGCTGAGCCAGCAGCCTGCGCGAAAAGGCCAGGGGCGTTCGCAGCATGGCCGGCAAAAGCAGGACGAATGTCACCATGCTGGCAATCAGGTTGGAAATGAATACATATCCCACCCCGATTGCCGGGTTATATACCAGCTGAATGGCCCCTTGAAGGGAAGCCGGCCCGTTTTGCATAAGCCAGGGAGCAAATACCAGGAAAAACAGGTTCAGTATGATGTTGGTGCCGATGTTGATCAATTTGATGCTTGCAAAGCGCAGGGCTTTGTTTTCGGCCCTAAGCCTGGCAAAGGGCAGGGCCGAAAAGGCATCCAGGCCGATAATGATCCCAAACCATGCTACATATTCCGGGTTTTGGGGGTAACGAAGCCAGTGGGCAATGGGCTGCCGGAATACCAGGGCCATGATGATGAACAGGCTGGAGGTGATCCCAACAGATATCAAAGAAGTGCTGAAAACCTTTTCCCGCCCTTCCATACCCTTTTGAGAGAACCTGAAAAAGGCAGTCTCCATCCCATAGGTGAGGATCACTACCAGAAAGGCCACATAGGCATACATTTCTACAACAACCCCATATTCCCCGGAAGCAAAAACACGGGTATACAGGGGGACCAGCAGGTAGTGAAGCAGCCGCCCTACAATGCTGCTCAATCCATATACGGCCGTCTGCCCGGCCAGTTGTCGTAACGGGTTTAACAAGGGAGTAATGGTTTGATGCAAATTTGCAAATTATATTTCAATTGGAGTTTGTATTATAAGGCATTTTCCGGTAAAGCAGCGGCTTGATTATTGATAGAAAATAATTGGCAGAGATTTGATGCCCCCAAGAAAGAATTTTTGTTGAAAAATCGGTAAGAGTAAAAGAAAATGGGAGCAGCGATGGATTTTCCGAACAAAAAATTGTCCGACTCAATGCTCATTTTTCTCCGATACAAGTCCGATACAAGTCCGATACAAGGCCGATACAAGGCTTACTGGCTTCGGCCGGAATGAACCCGGTTTAAACCCGGGATGAAATTTGCCCCGGGCAGGGCTGCATTTTCTGTTCACGATCAAATTTCGTAAATTGCATAAAATCGGCAATCCTTGAGAAAAATATACCTTTTACTGTTCCTGGCAGGTTTATGGTTCACATCCTTTGGCCAGCACGTTCATCAGCCTGAATGTCTGCCCCACCTTTGCCAGCAGCACAAGGCTGTTTCCCCGTTTGGGGGCACCTATCCGCAGAATCCCCTTTTATGGGCATACGATGTGAGCTATTACAAGCTGGATATAAATGTTGATCCGGCCCTGGCCTTTATCAGCGGATCGGTGGAAGTGGGAGCCCGGGTGTTGACTGCCGGCCTTGAAACCTTTGTGCTGGAGCTCATGGACAATATGGACGTTGAAAGAGTTGTTTCTGAGGGCGATGATCTTGGCTTCCTGCATCAGGGCAATGAGTTGCTCATCGCCCTTCCCCGGCCTGCTGAGCAGGACCAATGGCTGGTGTTAAAGATTTATTACCAGGGAACCCCACAGGGAGAGGGTTTTTTCGCAGGTTTCTCAACGGGGGTTTCTCCCTTTGGGCAGCCCGTGCTGTGGACCCTTAGCCAGCCGCTGAATGCCCGGCAATGGTGGCCCGTGAAGCAGGTGCTGGAAGACAAGGCCGATAGCCTGGAAGTGATCATAACAACCCCCGCTCCCTATGTGGCCGCCTCAAACGGCCTGCTTGTCAGCAGGCAGGATATGGAAAACAACATGCTGCGGTATCACTGGAAATCGCGCTATCCAATTGCCTATTACCTGATCTCGCTGGCTGTTTCTGATTATATGGAGTACAATTTCCATGCCCCCCTGGATGATGAAGGCAGCCAGGTGCTTGTGCAGAATTTTATTTACAACAACCCATCATACCTTGATCAGCAGCGAAGCAACCTTGAGCGGACCCGGGCAATGATGCAGGTTTTCTCCAACTTGTTTGGCCGGTATCCTTTTGCCACTGAAAAATACGGGCATGCCACTGCACCCATGGGAGGGGGGATGGAACATCAGACCATCAGCACCATGGCTGCCTTTACTTTTGACCTGACCAGCCATGAGCTGGCCCACCACTGGTATGGCAACAGTGTGACCTGTGCCAGCTGGAGCGATATCTGGATCAATGAGGGCTTTGCTTCATACAGCGAATACCTAGCCAGGGAATTCATACAGGGCAGGCTCATGGCCCAGTCCTGGATGCAGGGGGTGCAGCAGTCGGTATTGTCCGACCCCACGGGCAGTGTGTATGTGCCAGCCCTTGAAACAGCCAATGTGTGGCGCATTTTCAACGGCAGGCTCTCCTACCGGAAAGGGGCGGCAATACTGCATATCCTGAGAAACGAGATCCATGATGATGCTGTTTTTTTTGCCATCATGGAAGACTTTCACCAGCAGTTTCGCGACAGCGTGGCCAGCGGGGATGATTTTTTCCGGGTGGCAGAGCAGCACACGGGCACTTCCTGGCAATATTTTGCTGATCAGTGGTATTACGGTGAGGGGCATCCTGTTTTTGATCTGCAGTGGTGGCAGGAAGGCCAAACCCTTTATATCCGTTCGCGGCAACAGGGATCGGCCGCCAATCCTTCCTTTTTCAAAACATCGCTCGACATCCGCCTTAGCCAGGGAGGGATCGCTGTTGATCACCGAATCAGGCAGGAACATCCCGAACAGCTGTTTGCCCTGGCTGTGGAGGGCAGGGTGGATGAGCTGACGGCAGATCCCGGGAACTGGCTGCTGAAGCAACTCACCATTACCCGGCTTGATCAGCCCCCAGGTTTGCAGATAGAGGTTTTTCCAAATCCTGTTGATGCTGATTTCCTGATACGGACCAATGCTGTGGCTTCCGGGGAAGCATACCGCCTCTACGATGCCCGGGGGCAGCTGCTGGCCCGGGGGCTGCTGCAGGGAACCCAAACCCGGGTGGCAGTTCCTGCTGCTGCTGCCGGATTGTTGATCCTGGAGGTGAGCCAAAAAGATGCAAAGCCCTGGAGGGTTAAGCTGCTGAGGATTCAAAAATGATTGAACAAAAAAAAAGCCATTTATAAAAAATGGCCTGAAATATTATAAAAAAAGCTTCAGCAATAGAAGGACACTGGCAACCCTGGAGTTGACAATGACTACAGAGGACCTCCCTGGGGGGAGGGTCATAATGAGCATCCGGAAGCAATGAACAGGGGCTGGCAGGGGGAGGTGCTACCCTTTTCGGTTGTCGGACGTTTAGCTTTGTTTTTCTTCTTCAGCGCGCACTTTCGCTTTCCATTCGCGATAGGAGCCCTCGAAAAGATCCACATCATTTACGCGCAACCAGGTTCCATATTTCACATAATCGGGAATTCTGCCGCCGTTCGACTTTTTATCAGCCTCAGGAATGCCCAATTGGTTCAGGTGGCGCTCGTAAGAAATTTTACTGGGTCTTTCGTCTTTTCTGTTCATAGCAATTTAGTAAATCATGTTGTTGGTACACATACTTCCGATGAAAATGCATAAGGGAAATACACAATAACCGGATTGGCAGTTTAGTTGGTTTTGTAGCCTCGACAGGAATCGAACCTGTATCTAAAGTTTAGGAAACTTCCATTCTATCCATTGAACTACGAGGCCTTAGCTGGTGGCAAATATAAATAAATTTTTCTTTTTCAATTAAAATGCTGATAATTTTAATAAGAATCTGAAGAAAAATTTATTAGCCCAAAAGGGTCAATCTATCTAATTAACCTGCGCACCATTTTTCATATTTGCATCGGGCTGAACGAACCCCAACTTCCCGTCGGGATTCTCAGCCATGAGGATCATCCCGTGCGAAAGTACTCCTTTAATTTCTTTTGGCTCAAGGTTTATCAGCACCAGTACTTTTTTGCCCACTACTTCTTCGGCTGTGAAATCAAGGGCTATACCCGAGACAATGCTGCGTTGATCGACACCTGTATCAACCAGCAGTTTCAGCAGTTTTTTTGTTTTGGGCAGTTTTTCAGCAGCCAGTATCGTAGAAACCCTTATATCCATTTTTGAGAACTCCGCAAAGCTCACCGGGTCTTTCGGGGGCTGGTGTTGCTGGTTGTTTGCGGTATTTAATTCTTTGGTTTTCAATAGTTTTTCAACTTGATCCCGGATCTGGCTGTCTTCTATTTTATTGAACAAAAGGTATGGCTCTTTCAGGCCATGGCCCGGGCTTAGCAGCTCGGGGGAGCCTGCCTGTTTCCAGGGCATCAGCGGAATGTTGAGCATATCTCTGAGCTTTGCTGCCGTAAAGGGCAGGAAGGGTTCGGAGAGTATGGCCAGGTTTGCACAGATCTGCAGGCTGATGTTCAGGATGGTTTGAACCCTTTGGGGGTCGGTTTTGAATATCTTCCAGGGTTCGGCATCTGTCAGGTACTTATTGCCCAGGCGGGCCAGGTTCATCAGCTGTGCGAGGGCTTCGCGGAAACGATATTTTTCCAGGCTCAGGGAGATGCTACCCGGAAATTCAGCCAAAGCTTTCAGGGCATCCTGATCGGTGGCAGTAAGCCCTGTAAGGGAGGGAACTTTTCCTTCGAAATATTTTTGGGTAAGCACCAGGGTGCGGTTCACAAAGTTGCCGAAGATAGCCAGCAGTTCGCTGTTGTTGCGGGCCTGGAAATCTTTCCAGGTGAAGTCGTTGTCTTTTGTTTCGGGGGCTGCTGCACACAGCACATAGCGCAATACATCCTGCTGCCCGGGAAATTCCTCCAGGTATTCGTGCAGCCATACTGCCCAGTTGCGCGAGGTGGAGATCTTGTCGCCTTCCAGGTTCAGGAACTCATTGGCAGGCACATTATCGGGCAGTATATAGCTTCCCTCGGCATGAAGCATGCTGGGAAAGATTATGCAGTGAAAAACAATGTTGTCTTTTCCGATAAAGTGAACAAGTTTCGAATCCTTGCTCTTCCAGTATTGTTCCCATGGCTTTCCGAGAGTTTCACCCCATTCGCGCGTGGCAGAGATGTAGCCGATGGGGGCATCGAACCAAACATACAGCACCTTTCCATCTGTTCCCTCAATGGGGACCTTCACCCCCCAGTCAAGGTCACGGGTAACGGCTCTTGGCTGCAGGCCCTGATCGATCCACGATTTGCATTGCCCGTAAACATTTGTCTTCCAATCCTCGCGGTGCTCTTCCAGTATCCATTGGCGCAGCATGGGCTCGTACTGATCCAGGGGAAGAAACCAATGGGTTGTTTTCTTTAATTCAGGGGCATTTCCGCTAAGAACCGAACGCGGGTTGATCAGGTCGGTGGGGCTTAGCGAGGTGCCGCAATTCTCGCACTGGTCGCCGTAGGCCTTTTCATAACTGCAATGCGGGCAGGTGCCCGTGATGTAACGATCGGCAAGAAACTGCTGGTTTTGGGCATCATAATACTGCTCGGTTTCCTTTTCAATAAATTTGCCATTATCGTAAAGCTTCCTGAAGAAGGCCGCGGCCGTTTCGTGATGAACCGGGGCCGAGGTGCGGCTGTATACATCAAAAGAGATCCCGAATTTTTCAAAAGAATCCCTGATCATATGGTGGTATTTGTCGACAACCTGCTGGGGGCTTATATTTTCGTTGCGCGCCTTGATGGTGATCGGAACCCCGTGCTCATCGCTCCCCCCAATAAAAAGCACATCGCGTTCCATCAGTCGCTGGTAGCGGGCATAAATGTCGGCAGGCACATAAACTCCTGCCAGGTGGCCAACATGTACAGGGCCATTGGCATAGGGCAATGCGGAGGTGATGGTGTATCTTTTGAAGGATTTTTCCGGATTGTCGGGTGTTGAATTCATTTGCTGATGTTCTGTTAGTAAGATTCTGCAAAGGTAAGAAATTGTGGGTGCATGGAAGATGAAGGATCTGAAGAAATTACAATGCAAATTTTCAGGCTGTGATGAATCCCCTGTATAGAAAAACTGACAAATCCACTTAAAACATTAACTTTGCAACAATAAACTGACGGAATGTCATAAAAAGTATGTTCTCATGTCTTATGATCAGCGAATTTAGCCAGCCATGAAAATCCTCATGTTCACGGGGTTTGGTTTGTTGATGGTGGCTTTGGCCCTGTTGCTTAGCGAAGGCTGCCTGGGGCTGGCTCATATGGCAGAAGGATTTTTTTTAGCGGGATTCCTGGTGCTGGTCATTCCCTATCTGCTGACCCGGATTGCCGGGGCTTTACCAGGCAGGGGGGTCAGCAGCCCCCGGAAGGGAATACAGGAAAAGGATTAGGTTTTTGGTTTTAACACAAATGTTATATGCAGGATATACAATCCATAAAACAACGATTTGGGATCATAGGCAATTCTCCCCGGCTTGACCGGGCCATTGATGTTGCCCGGCAGGTTGCACCTACCGACATCACCGTTTTGATTACGGGTGAAAGCGGTACCGGAAAGGAAGTGTTTCCCAAGATCATCCACCAGTTAAGCAGCCGCAAGCACGGGCCATATATTGCGGTGAACTGCGGGGCCATACCCGAGGGAACGATCGATTCGGAGCTCTTCGGGCATGAAAAGGGCTCCTTTACCGGTGCCCACGATGCCCGCAAGGGGTACTTTGAGGTGGTAAACGGGGGTACCATTTTCCTGGACGAGGTGGCCGAGCTTCCCCTTCTGACCCAGGTGAGGCTGCTGAGGGTTCTGGAAACAGGGGAGTTCATCAAGGTGGGCTCCTCCAAAGTGTTAAAAACGGATGTACGGGTTGTGGGGGCTACCAACGTGAACCTGCAGGAAGCCATTCATGCTGGGCGTTTCCGCGAAGACCTCTACTACCGCCTGAATACCGTTCCAATTGTTGTTCCTCCCTTGCGCGAACGCCCCGAGGATATCGTGCTGCTTTTTCGCAAATTCTCGTCCGACTTTGCCGAAAAATACCGCATGCCCCCGCTTCAACTTAGCGAAGATGCCCAGCATCTTCTGATGCGGCAGCATTGGTCGGGTAACATCCGGCAGTTGAAAAACCTGGCAGAGCAAATTTCGGTGATCGAAAATTCCAGGATGGTTACCTCCGATATCATCCTGAAATACCTGCCCGACATACCCGGCAACCGCCTTCCGGTGTTGATGCGCCATGAACAGAATTTTGCCGGCGATATGAACGAAAGAGAAATCCTGTATAAGGTCCTTTTCGACATGAAACGCGATATCACCGACCTGAAAAAGATCATCTCCAAAATGGTACAGAGTGAGCAGGTTTCCGGTGAGTTCCAGGAAGAACATGCTCACCTGATCCAGAAACTTTATGAGAACACCGACCTGCCGCAGATTTACAAGGAGGATACCGAAATAGATTTTACAAGCCATGAGGGGCGTTTGCAGGAGAGCGAGCGATATGAGGATGCCTCCCACGAATTTGTGGAGGAGAGTTTATCGATCCAGGAAAAGGAAAAGGACCTGATCAGCCGGGCATTGTATAAATACAACGGCAGGCGCAAAAAGGCTGCCGAGGAACTTGGTATTTCCGAAAGGACCCTGTACAGGAAAATTAAGGAGTATAACATTTCTTAACAATGCTTTTTAGTACTTTTGTGGTGTAAAGAATTAGTTTTCAATGAATATGATCAAAAAGGGTTATCAAAAAATACTGCTGATAGGGGTTATTGCCCTGATCATGTCGTCCTGTGGAGTCTACTCTTTTACAGGAGCCAGTATCCCCCCGGAAGCCACAACAGTATCTGTAAGTCATTTTCCCAACAATGCCCAGCTGGTTCAGCCAGCTCTTAGCCAGACTTTCACCCAGGCCCTGCAGGATAAATTCCTCAGGCAGACCAGCCTTCGTCTGGTGGATGTGAACGGGCATCTTCATTTTGAAGGAAGCATCACGGGTTATTCTACCCAGCCCACGGCTATAGCCGGAGACGACAGGGCCGCTCTCAACAGGCTGACCATCAGCGTCAGGGTTACATTTCATAATGAATTCCAGCCACAGAACGACTTTGAAAGGACATTTTCGCGCTTCTATGACTATCCCAGCAACATGAGCCTTGCCCAGGTGGAAGATGAAGCCATCCGCATCATTACGGAAGCCCTGGTGGAAGATATTTTTAATCAGGCGGTTGTAAATTGGTAATTTCATTCCCATGGACCAGGAACAATTCTTGCAGCTTCTTACAAACCAGCAGGCCCTCGACAAATCAACCCTTGGTTTTCTGCAGCGGGTGGCCCAGAAGCATCCCTATTGTCAGCCGGCAAGGATACTACTGGCCAAAAACCTTCAGCACCATGGGCGTCATGATTTTGAAAAGCAGGTGAATCAGGCATCTGCCTATGCTACCGACCGGCGCAAATTCCAGGCAATACTCTCGGATCGGCCCAAGGCGAATCTGGATATTGTGCAAAAGCAGGTGGTTCAGGCAGCAAGCAAGGCATCTCCGGTGGTAGTGCCTGTAAGGGAAGCAAACCCCCAACCGGCAAAAAAAGCAAAATGGCTGGGAAAATTGCAGCGGCTTTTTGTCAGGGCTAAGCCTGCCACTGCTGTTCCCATTAATTATATGGATCCGGTAGAAAATAAGGAAAAACCCGCTCAAAAATCCCGCGCTGTCATGCCACGGGTATCGGCACAACAGCAGATCATCGAAAGATTTTTGAAGGAAAACCCCAGGATAGAGGTAAAAAAGGAAGAGCTGCGTTCGGGGGAGAACCTTGCCCTGAAGAGCGTTGCCGAAGCCCCCGACCTGGTTAGTGAAACCCTGGCACAGGTGCTGTTAAAACAGGGAAAAACCCGGAAAGCCATTGAGCTGTATGAAAAATTAAGCTTGAAATATCCGGAAAAAAGTAGTTACTTTGCAAAAATTATTGCCGGACTAAAAAACGAAAACAATTAAAAATTAGCATATTATGGGCGCATTTGTTTTAATATCAGTACTGATCCTGATTACCTGTATTTTACTGGTTCTCATCGTATTGGTTCAAAATTCCAAAGGGGGGGGCCTTGCCGCCAACTTTTCATCCAGCAACCAGGTGATGGGCGTCAGGAAAACCACTGATTTTCTTGAAAAAGCAACCTGGACCCTGGCCGTTGTGCTGCTGGTACTAACTCTTACTTCAACCTTTGTGATCCCGCGCAGTGGCGACCGGCAGGCAGTTCAAAGCGAAGTGCGCGATCTGGTACCCCGCGACCGGGCTCCGATGAACATGCAACAAGTTCCCCAGCCTGAAATCGAGGACGAAGACGGGAACTAACAGCGAATTTTCCATTTAAAAAATGTCAGAATGTCATTTCATTCTGACATTTTTTTTTGTTACCCCGCATAAAATGCAAAATTGTCCTGATTATACTCCCCAATTCCTGCCTTGTGGCCTTTGGCACAAATTATGACTCATGGCAAACGCCGTAAAATGGTACATTTTGGAAAAATCTTTTGTTAAACTTAAAAATAGCGAAAAATATGTCGAAAGTAAACATCAAGCCTTTGGCTGACCGAGTAGTCATTGAGCCTGCACAGGCAGAAGAAAAAACTGCAGGAGGTATCATCATTCCGGACACTGCAAAGGAAAAACCCCAGAAAGGCACTGTGGTAGCCGTGGGACAAGGCAAAAAGGATGAGCCCATGACCGTGAAAGAAGGCGATAAAGTTCTGTATGGCAAATATGCCGGAACTGAACTGAACGTTGATGGAAAAGACTACCTGATCATGCGTGAATCGGATATTTACGCCATCATCTGATTTGATAAATAACTCATTTTGATTTCAAAAAACATTTAAACCTGAAATATCATGGCAAAACAAATTATATTCGATCTGGAAGCCAGAAATGCCCTGAAAATTGGTGTTGACAAACTTTCCAACGCTGTAAAAGTAACCCTGGGCCCCAAAGGCCGCAATGTAATTATCGACAAAAAATTCGGTGCTCCTGCCATTACCAAGGACGGAGTAACTGTTGCAAAAGAAATTGAGCTGGAGGATGCCATCGAGAACATGGGCGCACAGATGGTAAAAGAAGTAGCCAGCAAAACTGCCGATGTGGCTGGTGATGGTACTACCACTGCCACTGTTCTGGCACAGGCCATTTACAACAACGGTCTGAAGAACGTAACGGCAGGTGCCAACCCTATGGATCTGAAACGTGGGATTGACAAGGCCGTTGAAATGGTTGTTGAGAACCTCAAAAAACAATCCGTTGAAGTTGGCGACAGCATCGATAAAATTGAGCAGGTAGCCACCATTTCTGCCAACAACGATCATTCCATTGGCAAGCTCATTGCCGAGGCTATGGGTAAAGTGAAAAAAGAAGGTGTGATCACCATTGAAGAAGCCAAAGGTACCGAAACCAGCGTGAAGGTTGTTGAAGGGATGCAGTTCGACCGCGGTTATATCTCTCCCTATTTCGTTACCGACACCGAGAAGATGGAAGCAGTGTATGAAGATCCCTATATCCTGATCCACGACAAGAAGATCAGCACCATGAAGGACTTCCTGCCCATACTGGAGAAAGTGGTTCAGACTGGCCGCCCCCTGGTGATCATTGCCGAGGATGTTGATGGTGAAGCCCTGGCTACCCTGGTTGTGAATAAGCTGCGCGGTTCACTGAAGATCGTTGCCGTGAAAGCTCCCGGCTTTGGCGACCGCAGAAAAGCCATGCTGGAAGATATCGCCATCCTGACAGGCGGTGTTGTGATCAGCGAAGAACAGGGTTACAAGCTGGAGAACGCCGACCTATCCTACATGGGACGGGCCGAAAAAGTATCCATCGATAAGGATAACACCACCATTGTTAGCGGAAAAGGCGAGAAGGAGGGCATCCAGTCCCGGATCAAGCAGATCAAGGCTCAAATGGAAAATACAACCAGCGATTACGACAAGGAGAAACTCCAGGAACGCCTGGCCAAGTTAGCCGGTGGTGTTGCTGTATTGTACGTTGGTGCTGCCAGCGAAGTGGAAATGAAAGAAAAGAAAGACCGCTTTGACGATGCCCTGCATGCTACCCGTGCTGCCGTTGAAGAAGGTATCGTTCCCGGAGGTGGTATTGCCTACATCAGGGCACTGGAAGCCCTGAATGACTTTGAAGGAAGCAACGAAGATGAAAAAACAGGTGCAGCAATTGTTCGCAAAGCCCTGGAAGAACCCCTTCGTACCATCGTTGAAAATGCCGGCGTGGAAGGATCTATAGTAGCCCAGAAGGTGAAGGAAGGTAAAGGCGACTTTGGCTTCAATGCTTATACCGAGCGCTATGAGAATCTTTACGAGGCTGGTGTTATCGACCCAACAAAAGTAACACGTGTAGCCCTTGAAAACGCGGCCTCCATTGCTGGCATGCTGCTGACTACCGAGTGTGTACTGGCCGACATTAAGGAAAACAAGCCCGAAATGCCAATGAACCCAGGTATGGGTGGTATGGGCGGCATGATGTAATAAAGCCCGTTTCCTGAAAACTAAAAAAACCATCTTCTGTAAGGGAGATGGTTTTTTTTTGCAGATACTTGTAGAGACGTTGCAAAAATTTTGAGACGTTGCAAACATGTAAAGCGTTGCAAACATGTAGACGTTGCAAAAATTTAGAGACGTTGCATGCAACGTCTCTACGTTAACAGGATGGTATAATTCATGAATGTAACCTGGTCGCCAGGCCTGAGCTTGGCTCTTTTGCGGTTTTCGGGCACCTGGTTCACCTTCACAAGCCCCTGGTCGATCAACAATTTGGCATGCCCACCGCTGTCGGCCAGGTTCAGGGCTTTCAGCAACTGGGTAAGTTCGATGAACTCACCACGGATCCCGAAAGAAATGGTTTGTTTCTTCATAACCGGCAGCTTTAAAGAATATTGATTACGAACTATCCGAACACTTCGGTTGCTATCCCCAGGGCCTCCACTTTGGCTGCTATTTCCATAAGCCTTTGGGTACTCACCTTTTGTAAACCTTCGGCAGGAGTGGCCCGGGCAATGGGGTAGATCATCACCAGGCGGGGCTGCAGCAAGCCCAGATGACCCAGCCAGGCCTCCAGCTCCTCATCGGTGGTATTGTCGATGGGCAACCCATGATAATCTCCCTGTACAAAAAGGGTCTGAATGATCATCCTGCCCCGGAACTTCATCAGGTTGGCAAGGGTTTGCTCAAGAGAAATGTTGATTGCCGGGTTGTTGATTTTTTCAAAAGTAGCCTGGGTGCCTGCATCCAGCTTCAGGATGTTCTGTTCTGTTTTCATCAGGGCAGCGGCCACCTGTTCATCGCCTGCCATGCTGGCATTGCTTAAAACAGAAATGCTGGCAGCAGGGTAGTACTGGTTTCTTACAGCAATGGTGTCGTCAATGATTTGGGCGAACTCCGGGTGAAGGGTAGGTTCACCGTTTCCGGCGAAGGTAATGGTATCGAGCAAAGCATTTTTGCCCTTCATGGCAGCCAGTTTTTTTTCTAGCTCCTGCTTTACCTGCTGCCTGTTGGGCCATGAGATGCAGTTGCTGCGCGAGGGGCCTGTCCAGCCACATTCGCAGTACAGGCAGTTGAAGGAACAAAGCTTCTGATCCAGGGGAAGAAGGTTAATTCCCAGTGAAATGCCCAACCTGCGGCTGCGAATGGGCCCGAAGACTATTTGTTCGAAAAGAAATCCGCTCATGATTTACAACTTATGGCAGATCGGGATCTTCTCCCGGGAGGTCTTCCCCGGGGGAAACAATATTTTCCTGCTGAAGGCTTTCCAGCTGTGCTGAGGCTTCCGCTGCACTTTCGGTTTGTTTGGCTTGCTTCTCAGGGTGCGGGAAAAACCGCTTCTGGAAAGCAAACAGTACGATCACCCCGGTGGTGATGGTGGCATCGGCAATGTTGAATACCGGGCGGAAGAAGATAAAATCCTGCCCGCCCCAGATGGGGATCCAGCCCGGAAAGGTGCCCTGCAGCACCGGGAAATAGAACATATCGACTACCTTGCCGTGCAGAAACGAGCTGTAACCACCCCCTTCGGGAAATATTTCTGCAACACGGTTGAAATAGCTTTCGCTGAAGATCATCCCATAAAAAGCACTGTCGATAATGTTGCCCATTGCCCCGGCAAAGATCAGGGAGATACAGGCGATCAGGCCCCTGGAGGCATCCTTTAGAACCAGCTTGTAAAGGTACCAGCCGATAAACCCAACAGCTACGATCCGGAAAAGGCTCAGGATCAGCTTGCCGTGTTCACCCGAAAACTCAAGGCCAAAGGCCATGCCGTAATTTTCGGTAAAATGCAGTATGAACCAGTTGCCGATCATCGGGATGCTCTGGCCCAGGGTCATGCTGGTCTTAACATGGATCTTGAGAATCTGGTCAAGGAGTAGTACGGTTATAATAACCAGCCAGGGGATGTGCTTCTTTTTCAAAATCAGAAATTCTTAATAAAACTTATCTGTTTTGATTCAGTTTGGCCTCAATGCTCAGGGTGGCATGGGGCACACTCCTAAGGCGTTCCTTGGAGATCAGCTTCCCGGTCTGACGGCAAACCCCATAGGTCTTGTTTTCAATGCGTATCAGTGCATTTTCAAGGTCGCGTATGAATTTTTGCTGCCGGGCCGCCAGCTGGCTATTTTCTTCCTTCGACAGTACCTGGGAGCCTTCTTCCAGAATCTTAAAAGAAGGAGAGGTGTCGTTGGTATCATTGGCATTCTGGGTGGTGTATGCCTCTGTAAGAAGCTTTAACCCCTCCCTGGCCTCTTCCAGCTTCTTCATGATGATATCCCTGAATTCCTGAAGCTCCTCATCTGAATATCTGGTTTTTTCACGTTTGTTTTCCATACACGTTGGGGGTTTTATAAATGGTTACTACTTATTTTGCGTATCATTACATTTGTCTGAACATTATCGGTCAGATCAACGGTTATTTTCGATGAATCATCAATTACCTCAGGATATTCGAGCCGGGTAGCCAGTGTCTCGGAACAAATATAATGATTATTGTTCACAATAGCTTGAGTAATCGTATCACGGCGTTCAACAAACAATTCAATCTGATCTGTCACCTCCAGGCCCTTGTCTTTACGCAGGTTCTGGATGCGGTTGATGAGCTCACGGGCAATTCCTTCATCGCGCAGGCTTTCAGTAATGGTAACGTCCAGGGCTACGGTAATATTACCTTCGTTGGCAACCAGCCAACCCGGAATATCCTCCGAGAGGATCTCCACATCTTCAAGGGTTATTTCAAGCTGCTGCCCGCCCAGGGAGATCGTCATGCTGCCGTTGTTTTGCAGCCCGGCAATCTTCTCCTGGCTGAAAGCTTCAATGGCAGCTGCTATTTGTTTCATCATCTTGCCGTAGCGCGGGCCCAGGGTTTTGAAGTTGGGCTTGATCTTCTTGACCAGCACACCGGAATCCTCGTCAAGGTATTGCAGTTCTTTGACATTCACCTCCGAAAGGATCAGTTGTTCAACCCCCTGCAGGCGGCTGCGGAAGGCTTCATCAAGCACAGGTACCATTATTTTTTGCAGGGGTTGGCGAACGCGGATATTTACCTTTTTGCGTAAGGCAAGCACCATTGATGAGATGCTTTGTGCCAACTGCATGCGTTCTTCGAGTTCGGCATCGATGAGCTGGGGCTCGAACAGCGGGAAATCGGTCAGGTGTACCGAAAGGGCCTGCTGTCGGCCACTTACCCGGTTCAGGTCGATGAACAGCTGTTCGCTGAAGAAGGGGGCAATGGGTGCCGATAACATGGCGATCTTCTCCAGGCAGGTGTAAAGGGTCTGGTAAGCCGAAATCTTATCCTGGCTGTATTCGCCCTTCCAGAAGCGGCGGCGGCATAAGCGAACATACCAGTTGCTCAGGTGCTGATCCACAAATTCCTGTATCAGGCGCCCGGCCCGGGTGGGCTCAAAGTCGTAATAGCAGGCATCTACCTGCCGTATCAAAGAGTTGAGCTCCGAGAGGATCCAGCGGTCTATCTCGGGGCGCTGGGCTACAGGCACCTCTTCTTCTTTGTAGGCAAAACCATCGATATTTGCATACAATGCAAAGAAAGCATAGGTGTTGTAAAGGGTGCCGAAGAATTTGCGCTGCACCTCGGCCACCCCCTCGATATCGAATTTGAGGTTGTCCCAGGGCTGGGCATTGGTGATCAGGTACCAGCGGGTGGCATCGGGGCCATATTTTTCGATGGTTTCAAAGGGATCGGCCGCATTGCCCAAACGCTTGGACATCTTGTTGCCGTTCTTGTCGAGTACCAGCCCGTTGGAAACAACGGTTTTAAAGGCCACTGAATCAAACAGTATGGTTGCGATGGCGTGCAGTGTAAAGAACCAACCGCGGGTTTGATCCACCCCTTCTGCAATGAAATCGGCCGGGAAATTCTGGTCGAAAGCCTCCTTGTTCTCGAAAGGATAATGAAACTGGGCGTAAGGCATTGATCCTGAGTCAAACCAGACGTCAATCAGGTCGGTTTCGCGCATCATGGGCCTGCCCGTGGGCGATACCAGTATCATCTCATCCACGTAGGGACGGTGGAGGTCGAACCTCAGGTAATTATGCTCCGACATGTCGCTGGGGTCAAAATCGGCCAGGGGGTTGTTTTTCATGAAACCTGCCTGTACCGATTTCTGCAGCTCCTGCTTAAGCTGGGCTGCCGAGCTGATGCAAATTTTTTCCTGCCGGTCTTCGGTCATCCAGATGGGAAGGGGAACTCCCCAGTAGCGCGAGCGGCTCAGGTTCCAGTCCTGCAGGTTTTCAAGCCAGTTGCCAAAGCGGCCCGTTCCGGTGCTTTCAGGTTTCCAGTTGATGGTTTTGTTTAGTTCTATCATCCGCTGTTTCAGGGCCGTGGTACGGATAAACCAGCTGTCAAGCGGGTAATACAGTATGGGTTTGTCGGTACGCCAGCAGTGGGGATAGGAGTGTTCGTACTTCTCGGCACGGAAAGCCTTGTTTTCGGTTTTCAGTTTGATGATAATGTCCACATCCACCGGGCGGCTGTTTGAGGCATCATATTCGGGGTCGTAGTCGGGCTTAACATAGCGGCCGGCAAATTCACCCATCTCTTCCACGAAACGTCCCTGCTTGTCAACCATGGTAAGGGCTCCCAGGCCATGTTGCTTGTCAACGCGGAAGTCGTCGGCTCCAAAGCTGGGTGCAATATGCACGATACCGGTACCATCCTCGGTAGTGACGAAATCGCCCGTTACCACCCGGAAGGGATCCCCTTCTTTTGGCTGAGCATAAGGCATGAGCTGTTCGAAGCGGATATTCTCGAGCTGTGAGCCCATGAAAGAAGCCAGCACCTTGCAGGGTATCTTCTTGTCGCCTGGTTGGTAATCAGCCAGTTCAAGGGCTTGCTGTTCGGGAGTGAAGAAGCGGTTCATCAGGTCTTTGGCCAGCACCACATCCACCGGCTCATAAGTGTATGCATTGAAGGTGCGTACCTTCAGGTATTCGATGTTTTTGCCAACGGCCAGACCAGTGTTGCTGGGCAGGGTCCAGGGGGTGGTTGTCCAGGCAAGAAGGTGTACGGCGGGGCTGTCGTCTTCGAAAAGAAACTCGGAGACCTCGTTGCGAACCACCTTGAATTGTGCCGTGAGCGAGTTGTCCTTCACCATGCGGTAGCAGCCGGGCTGGTTCAGCTCGTGGGTGCTAAGCCCTGTACCGGCAGCCGGAGAGTAGGGCTGAATGGAATATCCCTTGTAAAGCAGCCCCTTTTCATAAAGCTGCCCCAGCAGGTACCAAACCGTCTCGATGTATTTGTTGTCGAAGGTGATGTATGGATCATTCAGATCAACCCAGTAACCCATCTGTTTGGTGAGCTCATCCCAGGTATCCTTGTATTTCATCACATCCTTGCGGCAGGCCCTGTTATAATCAGCGATAGATATGGTTTTCCCGATATCCTCCTTGGTAATGCCAAGAGCCTTTTCCACGCCAATCTCCACAGGCAGCCCATGGGTATCCCAGCCGGCCTTCCGGTTCACCAGGTAACCCTTCTGGGTGCGGTAACGGCAGAAGATGTCCTTGATAGCCCGGGAGATCACATGATGAATGCCCGGCAGGCCATTGGCCGAGGGAGGCCCCTCGTAAAACACCCAGGGGGTATGTCCCTGGCGTAGGGCAAGGCTCTTATGAAAAACATCATTCTGCTCCCAGTATCTCCTGATGTCTTTGCCGATACGGGAAAGGTTCAGCTGCTTGTATTCGGTATATTTTGGCTTCATAGTAGTGTTTGCTGTCCTTCAGAAGGACAAGTATTCGTTGTAACCTTCTAATTTTAAAGGCGCAAAATTAATAAAAAAATAGCAAATTCAGGGGCTTTTCTTTATCCCGGTTTAAGGGGAAGTAAGACAACCGGCAGATGATTCCGGCCAAAGCCCTGACTTTGCCCGCCAGACTCTGAAAGGGGCATTAAAACATCTGTTTGGGGATTCCTGCTCTTAATTATTCTCGGGGTATGAGCCGGAAGAAAAGGCCGGGGTTTTCGGTAAGCACGTATATGTACCCGTCGGGTCCCTGGCGGATGTCGCGAAAGCGGGCAAAGCCTTCCAGGAGCCTCTCGGTATGTGTTACCTGATCACCCTGCATTACCACCCGGTGGATGTGCTGGCCAGCCAGGGCGCCTACCAGCATGTTGTGCTGCCAGCCGGGGTATCGTTCGCTGTCAACGAAAGCCAGCCCGCAGGGAGCGATCGAAGGGGTCCAGTGCAGTATGGGGTCTACCATTCCTGCCCTGGTGGTATCGGGGGTGATCTGGGTTCCGTCGTAGTTGATGCCGTGGGTTACCAGGGGCCAGCCATAGTTTTCGCCCTTGATGATCCGGTTGATCTCATCGCCTCCCTGTGCACCGTGTTCATGGCTCCACAATTCGCCCGTTTGGGGGTGCAGGGCCATGCCCTGTATGTTGCGGTGGCCGTACGACCAGATCTCGTCGCGGGCATCGGCCTGCCCCACGAAGGGATTGTCGGAAGGAATGCGCCCATCATCATGAAGGCGCATGACCGTGCCGTTATGGCTCGATAGATCCTGGGCGGTGTTCTGCTGCCCGCGGTCGCCTATGGTAGTATACAGGTAGTTGTTGCTGTCAAAAACTATGCGTGTGCCAAAATGATGGCCGGCGGTGGTGTGAGGCTGACCATGAAACAGCAGCTCCTCATCCGTGAAACGATTCCCTTCAAGCCTCCCGCGCGAGATGGCCGTGCTGCCCCCTGAGTTCCCCTGGCGGGCATATCCCAGGTAGATCCAGCCGTTGCTCTCATAATCGGGATGAAGAACCACTTCCAGCAGCCCACCCTGCCCGTGCGACCATACAGGGGGAAGACCTTCCACGGCCTCGGGCAACAACTGCCCATCCTCGAATATGCGCAGCCTTCCGGGGCGCTCCACGATCAGTATCCTGCCATCAGGCAAAAATGCCATCCCCCAGGGATTCTGAAGGCCGGTGGCCAGGGTGTCGACCCTGAAATCAAGCTCTTGCGTTGTGTAATAGCCTCCTTCGGGTGGTGCACTGCCGTTGCCGCAGGCAACAAATACCGCGGCCATCATCATGATCAAAAACTGTAGCTTCATCGTCATATGGTTTGGTCTTGTTGTAAAATAATACCGATAAAGATACTAATAATATTCGTTTCCCCGACCAAACCTATATATCAAAAAGTTTAAAAAAAGCTCCCCCTGATGAATGACATAAGGCTCCTGCAGCAGGCCACCTCACTGTTAATCCACAGAATCCAAAGCCTGGTTGGTGAATTTTGCAAAGCCCAAAGAAGATAATTAAATCGCATGCAGCCGTTAGGTAGTGCCGGCCGTTATGGTTACCTTCGCATTATGGGAAATAGTGCCTTTTTAAATCGTTATCCCTTATAGCATGCCCAGAATTTTTTGTCCTTCCGGTTACCAGCCCCTTCTCGGGTTTCAACAAACAGAGAAAGCCATCAAGCATATCAAGGATTTCTTCCAGTCGAATCTTTCCTCTGAGCTTCGTTTGCAGCGGGTCACCGCACCACTTTTCGTGCTGAAGGGTACAGGCATCAACGACGACCTGAACGGTACCGAGCGCAAGGTAACCTTCAGCATACCCGATATGGGCAACCAGCAGGCTGAGGTGGTCAACTCACTTGCCAAATGGAAAAGAATGATGCTGGCCGATTATCATATCGAGCTGGGATATGGTATTTATACCGATATGAATGCCATCCGCCCGGATGAGGAACTTGATAATACCCACTCACTGTATGTTGACCAGTGGGACTGGGAGCTTGCCATCTTCCCGCATCAGCGAAACCTGGATTTTCTGAAAAACGTGGTGCGCCGCATCTATGACATCCTGAGGCGTACCGAATTTGTCATCTTTGAGAATTATCCCAATATCAAGCCAATACTTCCCGAGCAGATCACTTTTATTCATGCCGAGGATCTTTTGCAGATGTATCCCGGGCTAAGTTCACGCGAACGCGAGGACCGGATTACCCAAAAACATGGTGCTGTTTTTGTTATAGGTATCGGGGCCAGGCTTTCCGATGGGCATCCTCATGATGGCCGGGCCCCTGACTACGACGACTGGATCACGCAAACGGAAAATGGTTACCGGGGGCTTAACGGCGATATCCTGTTATGGCACCCGGTAGTTCAGTCAGCATTCGAGATTTCTTCCATGGGCATCCGGGTGGATGAAGATTCCCTGGCCCTGCAATTGGAGGAAAGGGATTGCCAGCACCGCCGTGAATTGTTGTTCCACCGCCGCCTGATTAATGGTGAATACCCCCTTTCAATCGGGGGAGGCATCGGGCAGAGCAGGCTGTGTATGTTCTTTCTGCGCAAAGCCCATATTGGGGAGATACAGTCTTCCATCTGGCCGGAGGATATCAGGGAGATTTGCAGGCAGAACAATATTTTACTGATCTAATCCCTGCTGAATTGCAGCAGCTTGTTTATTTCAAGTTTTCTTTATTATTTAAATTTTTACAAATGATCAATCTGTTTGAAGTTCTTGACAAGAAAAGGATCCGTTTGCCTGAAGATGCCCGGAATATCCTTGAAGGATGTAAATCATATACCTCCTTTGATACGGTGCAGCAACTGGCAACGGCCGCAGTGGGAGGCCATAACAGTAACAGCTTTGAGGTGAACTACGAAGTGCCGGGCAAAGGCCTGGTAACCGAAGCAGTAGTCCACAAAGTAAAAAATGGCGTATCAGCCAACTACACAGAGTCTTACATGAGAAGGCGTGATCCGGACACCATGGCTATCGGCGACGATCTTCCCAGCGACAAGCAGCGCTTTAAGGACCGCTTCGGATACGATTTTGATAAACTAAGGCAGGAGACCATCCATTGGCTGCAGTCGCAGGATTTGGCCCTGTTTTTTTATTTTGCCGGAAACAACGGAATCGGTATGGGGGGCATTGCCATTGCCCCGGCCAACGCCGGGTTTTTTGCAATGGGCCTGTCCATGCTGCAAAACATAATTCCTGTTGAACAACTTCCGGATGATTTTTCCATTGAATCGGCCATTTATGTTGCACCAACCTTCCGGCACACCCACTTTGGGGGCAAACAGATCGTGGTACACAAACGCTCGGGGAATCTGCATGAGATCTTTTCCTACAACCTGTATCCGGGCCCCAGCGCCAAGAAAGGTCTTTACGGTGCCCTGCTGTCAAAGGGAGAGCGTGAAGGCTGGCTGACCACCCATTGCTCCACGGTCCAGGCTGTCAGTCCTTACGACAATGTCACTACTTTCATGCATGAAGGAGCCAGCGGTGGCGGAAAGAGTGAGATGCTGCAGAACCTGATGCGCGAAACCGACGGGCAGGTGCTCATCGGGCAAAATATCATTACCGGGGAAAAAAGATCTATCAGGCTTCCTGCCTTCTGCTCCTTCAACCCGGTCACCGACGACATGGCCTTGTGCCATCCCTCCATCCAGAAAAACAATGGCAAGCTCACGGTGCTGGATGCCGAAAATGCATGGTTTATCCGCGTTGACTCCATCAATGATTACGGGGACGACCCTTTCCTGGAAAAGGTCACCATCCGTACCAAAGAGCCCATGTTGTTTTTGAACATCCAGTCAAATCCCGATTCAACAGCCCTCATCTGGGATCATATTGAAGACAGCCCCGGCAAACGCTGCCCGAACCCCAGGGTAATAGTGCCCCGCCATGCTGTACCCAACGTTGTACATAAACCGGTTACTGTGGATGTAAGGAGTTTTGGGGTACGTACGCCTCCCTGTACCCTTGAAAATCCAAGCTACGGGATCTTTGGCATGTTCCATATTCTTCCCCCGGCCCTGGCCTGGCTGTGGCGGCTGGTGTCGCCCCGTGGCCATGCCAACCCCAGCATCGTGGGAGGAGGAGGTATGGGAAGCGAAGGGGTAGGCAGCTACTGGCCCTTTGCTACCGGGAAAATGGCCCACCACGCCAACCTGTTGCTCGAGCAGATACAGGCAACCCCCCGCATGCGCTATACCCTGGTGCCAAACCAGCATATCGGGGCCTGGAAGGTTGGCTTCAAGCCACAGCTGTTTATGCGCGAATACCTTACCCGCCGCGGAAATGCCAAGCTGCGAAGCGATCAGTACCAATATGCCCGCTGCCCCCTGCTTGGCTACGAGCTCACTTACCTCACCCTGGAAGGATCAAAAATCCCTTCAAGATTTCTGCAGGTATACAAGCAACCCGAGATCGGAACTGAAGGCTATGACAAAGGCGCTGACATCCTCTATGATTTCTTCCGGACCGAGCTGCAAAAATATCTTACCCCCGATTTATCACCTACCGGCAGAATGATCATCGAGGCATGCCTCTCGGGCGCCAGCGTGGAAGATTATTTAGCCATAATCCCGATGGATTACCAGTATTCGTTCCTGAATACCAACGGAATTATATAATCTGTTCAAAAAAACAAGCCCGGTCCTTCCTATCCTGCAAAGGAAGGGAAGCCGGGCTTTTTATTTGCAGCCTTCTGAAATTACTTCAGGAAACCTGCCTTTTCTATGTCCTGGATATTCATCGAAATGTACTGAATATCCGGGAAAAGCTCCTTAAGCTTTCCTATCACTGCCTCCAGAAGGGCTCTTTTCTGTTCGGGTGTCCTTCCCTCCAGGATATGGGCAAAAACATGAATGAAATCATCGCTGCCTTCGCCTGTTCTGTAATGGCTGAAAGGATGCATGCGTACCTTGATGCCCCCCACCCCGGCTGAGGCAAACAGGCCGGTTGCTTCGGCTGCATCGTAAATAACCTGCATGATCTCATCCGGTGATTTCTGTGCCGGAACACTCGAGGAACAATCTACTACAAAATGTGGCATGGCTGACAGGGGTTAAGTTCAGGATTTTAAAATTAAGGTTTTTCATTGAATACCAAGCGTCATCCCGAAAATTTCTGCCCGGCATGTACAGACGCAATGTTTGGAATTTCCCAGGATGAATGCCTGCCCCTCAGTACAGAGGCAATGCATCGCCTCTGCATTGGATCTTTTTACCAAGCTACCATTTCCCGGCTTACTTGCATGGCCAGGTCGGGGCAACCCCAACTTTAAACCATACTTAAACCGTACTTAAACCGTATTTCAACCGTTGACTTACGGTTAAAGTACGGTTAAAATACGGTTTAAATATAATCTCATCCCATCCCTGAGCAGGAAGTCTGCAGGCCTTCAGATGATTTTGAAGCTTACAGTTGCGGTTGAGGTTTCATTTTTGTAATTTCGGATAAAAAGCAGGGAATACCTGAAAAATGTGCAGATCATGGAAAATGGGTTGGTTACCGGAGGAGCCCAGGGCATTGGCAAGGCCATTTCACTGAAGCTGATGCAGCAGGGGGTGTTTGTGTACGTAATTGACAGGGACAAGGAGGCTCTTGAAGATTTCAGCCAGGAAGCTTCCCCTGAAGGGGGCTTCGAAGCGGTACATTGTGATGTGGCCGATGCCGAAGCTTTGAGGATGGACCTGGAAGTAGTGCTGTCAAAGAGCCGGGGCATACGTTACCTTGTAAACAACGCGGGGATTTCTGAATTTGTTCCCATGCAGCAGCTTGAACTTTCCCGCTGGAACCATATCCTGGCGGTGAACCTGACAGCCTGTTTTCTCACGGTTAAATATCTTGAGGCGGCCCTGAAGCAGGCCAAAGGAGCGGTTGTAAACATCAGCAGCACCCGGGCTTTGATGTCGGAACCTCACAGCGAGGCTTATGCTGCTACCAAAGGGGGGATTCTGGCCCTTACCCATGCTCAGGCAATCAGCCTGCAGCCCCTGGTGCGGGTGAACTGTATCAGCCCGGGATGGATTGATGTGAGCGGGTATAAGAAAAAATCCCTGCGGCAGGATATCCCCTGGAACGAAAAACATCATCAGCAGCATCCTGCCGGCCGCATCGGAAAACCTGAAGATATTGCATCCCTGGCATGGTGGCTGCTCTCGGATCAGGGAGGATTTGTCACAGGGCAAAATTTTATTGCTGATGGGGGCATGACCCGCAAAATGATCTATGAAGAATAAATTTTGCATGGTTAAGCTATTTTTCCAGGTATTTTACACCATATGGTTTAGGGGTTACCCCGTTGTTTATATTTAAAGCTTTTATTATCTTTGGTATGGAAATTGGGAGAATTAAATAAAAACCTATGGAATGAAACATACCTTACTCATCCTTACCTTATCCCTTTTCTTTCTGAGCCCGGTTGTTTCCCAGGAACTGATACTTCTCGACAGGGACAATAACAACATTACCAACGATACGCTTCGGGTGGAGGGGGATGTGTACGAGAACATCCTTCAGGCAGTAGCTCTGCTGCAAAATGCTTCGGGCAAGGACCTCGCGGTATGGGTAAGAAAACTGGAAGACAACCTTCTGCCAGGCACCCAGGTTGCCGTTTCCTGGAACAACGAGCGTTTCCCTGCCCGGGAGCGCGAGATGCAGCTTCCTGTGATCAGTGCCGGAAGTACTTCTTCAGTTGAAGGATTTCATGGAGATTACCATCCACAGGGGCAGGAAGGAAGCAGCTTTGTAACCTTCGAGTTTTTTTCACGCGAAGGTACCTTTGATCCGGTGAAACTGGTAGTTGAATATACCACCCGAAATTCTGAAACAATCAATATTGCAGACCAGGAACCGGCCCTTTCTCCTCCAAGCCCAAACCCTGCCTCAACCTTTACCAACTTCAGCTATTTTGTTCCTTTTGGCGTTACTCAGGCATCCGTTGTGATCCGCGACCTTACTGGCAGGATTGTTCTTGAAGAACCAATCAGTGCCAATGATTCCCGCCTTAGGCTGAATGTCTCGGGCCTGAACAACGGTATTTTCCTGTACTCACTGGTGCTTGACGGCAAACCCGTGATCACCCGCAAGCTGATGGTGGCCCGCTGATCATTCTCTTCGGGGATCAGCTGTTTTTACTTGCAGTCCTTTTCCAAGGGTTGCATTTTTTTTAATGTGTTCTTCTGGTTTACAAAATTCTAAAAAATTCAAATAGTTTTGGCGAACAATCCCTAAGGCATTTGGTTCATTATGAAGATGCCTTTCAAGCTAAAAAACCATGATGGTTGCCCGCAATTTTACACCGGTTGTCTTCTGGATATGCTTTTTTTCTCTTTCCGCAGGAGCCCAGATAAGCATGCCGGGCCTTCCCCCCAGCTTTGCTGAGGAGAAACTGCAGCAGCAAGTCCCGGTATACGAGCTGCGGCAGGTAAATACGCGTGAGCTTGAGCTTGAAGACTTGCTGCTTGACCAGCGCAAGGATGTACCCTGGCGCTTTGGCGATAACATTGAAGTAAACCTGAATCTTCATAACGCGGGTGTGTGGGAGGAATTGCAGGGTGGGCGTTTGTGGCGGCTGGCTATTTCTTCCCCAGGGGCCTACTCTCTGAACCTTACCTTCGACAAGTACCGGCTTCCAGAAGGGGCAAGCCTGTACCTGTACAATGAAACCGGCAGCTTTGTCCTGGGGGCCTTCACCCACCTAAACAACCAGCAGGATGGTTTCTTCGCCAGCAGCCTGGTTGCCGGCGACATGATCATACTGGAGTATTTTGAACCTTACGGGCTTGCCTTCCCCGGGGAATTGAGCCTGATGCGGGTAACCCATGCTTACCGCGACCCTTTGGCCTTTGCCAAGGCCTTCGGCGACTCGGGAGGTTGCAACATAAATGTTGCCTGCCAGGAGGCTCTTCCCTGGCAGAATATGATAAATGCTTCGGTAATGCTGCTCACCGGAAGCAATGCCTTTTGCTCGGCCACCCTGATCAATAACACCCGTGAGGATGCCACCCCTTACCTTTTATCAGCCAGCCATTGCTACCGCGATGCCGCCACGGTGGTGGCCTGGTTCAACTGGCAAAGCCAGGATTGCAGCAACCCTTCCGTATCCCCTCCCTTTGACGCCATGAGCGGAGCCAGGCATCTGGCCCGAAGCTCTGTCACCGACTTTTGGCTGCTTGAACTCAACCAGCCTGTCCCCCCGGCTTACCGCCCCTTTTTTGCAGGCTGGGACCGAACCCTTGAGAGTGTTGTTGAAGGAAATGTTTTCGGCGTTCATCATCCCCGGGGCGACATCAAAAAGTTCAGCTACTCCACTACGGGTATACAGGCCTCTGCCTACCTGAAGGAACCTGGTTCGGGCATCACCCATTGGCGCATAGTATGGAGCGGAGGTACTACCACCGAAGCAGGATCCTCCGGCTCCAACCTTTTTGATTCAAGTAGCCGCATCCTGGGGCAACTGCACGGAGGTTACGCCTCCTGCACCGAAAATGAACCCGACTGGTACGGGAGGCTGGGGGTTTCCTGGACTGGAGGAGGAACAGCCGAAACCCGCCTTAGCGACTGGCTCGACCCCCTGGGATTCGACCCCCCTGCCTGGAACGGCTTCAACCCCTACAAGGATCCCGTTGAAAACCCATCCGGCTTTCAGGCACAAATCCAGGGAGGAGATGGTATAAATCTCTCCTGGATGCTAAACGAATCCCAGCATCCCGTGATGATCGCAATCAACCAGGAGGATCAGTTCGGTCAGCCATATGGAAGCTATGCCCTTGGCGACCTTATCCAGGGCGGAGGCAGGGTGGTTTACCTGGGAGAGGGTGCCCAATTGCTGCAACAGGGGCTGGAGTCGGGAAAGACGTATTACTACCGTATCTGGTCTTTTTCAGATACCAAACAATATTCCAGCGGAATGAGTGCTTGGGCTTCAATTCCCTGCAGGGTATATGATCTTCCTTTCAGCGAATCATTCAACGGGGGATTGATTCCATTGTGCTGGACCCAGCAGCCCATCCAGGGTGAATCACTCTGGAGGGTACAGGAACAGGCCGGCAACCCTTTTCTGGCATTCGACGAACCCCAGGCCACCGGCAACATTACCCGGATATTGATGCCACAGATAAAATTTTTGGAAACCCAGCGCGGAGAACTGCGCTTCATGCTTTTGCAACCCACCAATGAAGGATCCGCCGATGCCCTTACAGTGCTTGCCAGAAAGGATGGGAAGTGGGAAGTGCTGCAAATTTTCACCGACCCCCTGGAAAACTGGACCGAAGTAGTGTTGTCTCTTGAAGAAGTATCAGAGGATTACCAGATTGCTTTCCAGGCAAATGATCATGGGGGTGGGGGCATCATGATTGACAACGTTTCCCTGCAGGGATTTTATAATGTGACCTTCCCTGCTCCATCAGGTCTGGTGGCCGGTGTTTCAGCCGATGGGGTGGTGGAGCTTTCCTGGCTAGCTCCTGAAGTGCATGAAAACAAGCCCGTGCTCTGGGGTTATGCTATTTATCGTGATAGTATTCGAGTGAGCCAGGTTCAAAACACCCTGGCCTACAGGGATGCCGGATTGCCCGTTGGGGTTTACAGGTATCAGGTAAGGGCCGTGTACCAGGATCCGGAAGGTGAGTCTGCCGGATCAAATGATGCCATGGCCGAAATTCTGCCTGCAAATCAAACCTGGAAGCTAACGGTCTCATTCCTGGGCGAGGGGCTTGTTAACCCCGGGCCAGGAACATACACCTACAACAATAATACCACCATCAAACTTCAGGCTGTTGCCTCTGACCAGTGGACTTTCTCCCACTGGCTGGAAAATGATGTACAGGTCTGGGAGGATCCTGTACTTGAATTGCTGATGGACCGCGACCGGAAGATCCAGGCGGTTTTCACCGTAAACAGATATACTGTTTCCCTGTCATCACTTCCTGAAGATATCGGGCAACTGCTTGGCCAGGGAGAGTATGGTTACGGTGAGGTTGTGAATATTTCTGTAAACTGGCCCAATCACTGGGCCTTCAGGTACTGGAAGGAGCAGGATCAGATACTTTCTACCAGTGCTTCTTTTTCCCTGGCAGTTACAGGCCACCGGCAGCTGGTAGCCCACTTTGAGCCGGTATATTACTTGGTTGAATTGCTGGTGGATCCTCCGCAGGGAGGCTCTGTCAGCGGGGGGGGGTATTATCATATAGATGAACAGGTTACCGTGGAAGCCTACCCTGCCGAAGGCTGGTATTTCGATTACTGGGATTACTTCGGCAGGAAAGTTTCCTCCAGCCCCTCCTATACGTTTAATTTATCAAGTCCAAGGCAGCTGACAGCCCGATTCAGCCAGGGCTGGCAGGTGAATGCCCGGCTGGTTCCCGAAAATTCGGGAACCCTGAGCGGAACGGGCACTTTTTCCCAGGGGGCCAGCGTGGTTCTGGAGGTAAATCCATTTTATGGATGGAGCTTCCAGCAGTGGGAGGAGGAAGGGCAGCTGCTGTCTGTTGAAAATCCCCTGGCCTTCCTTGCCACGGCTTCCCGCGACCTTGTGGCACGTATGGAACCCATCATGCGAACCCTGGATATCCAAATACAGGGGCAGGGTACCACAATTCCCCAGGCAGGCTCTTATCAGTACCAGCTGGGAAAAGAGGTGGAACTGGAGGCCAATCCCGATGAAGGCTGGATCTTTGAGCGCTGGGAGATCAATCAGAATCCCTTCCAGACAGAAACCTTGAAATTTACCTTGCAGGAAGATACCCAGGCTATTGCGTATTTCAAGGATGCTACCTCCGACGGCCTGAAGCCCTTTGCCGACAATGTGCTGATTTACCCTGTTCCTGCAAGGGGGATGCTGAACGTGAAGATCATTAACCAGAGCGGGAGGGCCGAACTCTCGCTGATGGATATGAAGGGCAGCACCTTTGGCTACCTGCGGGAAGATCATCTGGCCGCCGAATCCCTGTTTACCTTTTCCCTGGAGGGGATGCGGGCAGGGTTTTATATCCTAAGGCTTACCATAGGTGAAAAAACCCTGAACCGGAAGGTAATCATTCACTGAGCCCATTTTCCTAAGAGCGGATAGCATCCACGGGGTTGGCTTTTGACGCACGGAAGGTATGGCCTGCTATGGTGAGCCCGGCAATCAGCATGGAAGCAATACCTGCGATTATTAAATAGACCACCGACATGCTGATCCGGTAAGGATAATTGCTTAACCAGCTTTCCATGGCGTACCAGGCAAGAGGCCAGGCGGCCAGATTGGCCAGCAGCACCCAGCGACCAATATCACGGAATAATACTGCGGAAATCTGCCACCGGGTGGCTCCCATGATCTTGCGGATACCTATTTCCCGGGTACGCGACATCACAATGTAGGACGACAACCCCAACAGCCCCAGCATGGCTATGAGAATGGCCAGCAGGGATGCAAAATTAAAAATGGTGTTCTGCTGTTCCTGCTGCTTGTATAAGCCCCTGAAATGATCGCTGACATATAATGGGTTGAAGTTGAAGTTGGAGTCAAAGCGGGTGAACACCTGCCGGATATAATCAACAGTACCACGATGATCTTCAGGGCTGGTTTTTATTACAATATTAAAAAACTGTGGGTTATAAGCTGAAAATAAAAGCGGGTTGATGCTGTTTTCAAGTGAGCTGAAGTGAAAATCCTTTACCATGCCGATGATGCGTACCTTGCGGTTATGAAACATTACTTCCTGCCCGATGGGGTCATTCAGCCCAAGGGCTTTGACAGCAGCCTGATTGAGCACAAAATCCAGTTGGCCCGACAGGTTCTCGAAATCAAACCATTGCCCGGCCAACAGCTCCAGCCCGTATGCTTCACGAAAACCCTTGCGCACCCGGTATTCTGTAATGGAAACATTTTGATCTTCTGTGCCATCCACCGGGCGAATGATCTGCCCGTTACCCGGGAAACCCACAACAGCCTGCCCGCTGCCTATTTCAAGGATCCGGGGGTTTTGCAGCAGCTCAGCGCGCAGCGATTCATACCCGTTGACAATGGATTGGCTCAGGCCTTCAACGACTATTACGTTTTCAGGGTCAAAGCCCAGGTCGGCATGTTTCATGTGCTGTACCTGCCTGTTGAAAACCGTGATGGAAATGATCAGTATGACCGAAATGGCGAACTGCACCACAACCAGCACGATGCGCAGCAAAGGGTTTCGGCGCCCGCCGCTGTATTTGCCCCTCATGATCTCTGCCGGCTGAAACCTTGAAAACATCATGGCAGGATAAGTGCCTGCAAGCAAACCAATAAGCAATACATACCCCAGCAGGCTGAAAAATAACCTGAAACTTTCCCCGGTATTGATCGACAACTGCCTGTTGAGCAAGTTGGAGAAGGGGGTCAGGAACAATTCCACCAATACCATTGCCAGGAAAAATGCAATCATGCTCATCAGTAAGGACTCACCAAGAAATTGCCCGGCGATATTGCCCCGTCCGGCTCCTGAGACTTTGCGGATGCAGGTTTCCACGGCCCGTTTCTCGGAGCGGGCCGTGATCAGGTTGATGAAGTTGATCACGGCAATTACGATGATGAACACCGCTACCAGGCTGAAAATGATAATTAGCTGAAGGTTTCCCCTTTGCCCCATGTCGTAGCGGTAAGCACCACCAAAGTGAATATCGCCCAGGGCCTGCATGCTAAGGGTGACGTTGCGCCCGGGAGCAAATTGGGTGAAAAAATCTCCTACTATTTCCTGGCAGCTGGTCAGGTCAGGAGAATCACCCGGTATCATCAGGTAGGTAAACACATCGTTGGCAAATGTGGCCTTGTAAGAGGGATCATATGCCTCGTAAGAGATCAGGGCGTCAAAATCCAGGTGGCTGTTGCCGGGTATTGGCGCCAGAACAGCACCTATTTTCATGGGCTCGTAACGCGATGACCAGCGCCTTTGTTCCATGTTGTAATAAAACTTGTTTATGGAAACAATTTCCCCTATGGGATCCTGCTCGCCAAAAAGCCTGAAAGCCAGATCGCTGCTGATGGCTATGGAAGTGGGGTCGGCAAGGCTGACGCGCAGATCGCCCCGCAAGGCAGGAAAATGAAAAAAATCAACAAAGTTTTCATCTGCCATCAAAGCCTTTGTTCCCTTGAATGTCTCATCATCCTTCTTCAGATTGTAACGCTCATCCTTTACTTTACAATGGCTGCTTACAAGGGGAGAGCCTTCTTCAAGTATCCGGCCAACATCAGGGATGGTCCTTGGAATAATATCTTCAGATTGCCCATGGTAATGTGTCAGCACCCGGAAAATCTTATCCTTCTGCGGGTGAAATTGATCGAACGACCTTTCATAACTAATATACACCAATAGCATGATGGAAGCTGCCATTCCGATGGCAAGTCCAATAATGTTGATCAGGCTGAACCATCTTTGTCTGATGATATTGCGCCAGGCTGTTTTCAGATAATTTTTCAACATAGCAGTTTGTTTTTTCCTGTATGCACTCAATATTTTTGCCAGTCTTTTCAATTATCTGCATTTCAAATAAATACCCAAAAAATGTGATTTTTCAGATAGGATTTTTATGTATCATTATCATACACAAAGGTGTTTAAAATTTAAACAATTCGTGTACATTTACATAAAAAAAATGTGAATAGATGCAAAAAGGACGGATCTTAATTGTTGACGACAATTTGCACATTCTGGAGTCGCTGAAGCTGCTTCTGAAGCACGATTTTCAGGAGGTAGCTGGCCTGAGCAATCCTCAGCAGCTTTCTGATACCCTCAGAGGCAGGGATTTTGACCTGGTATTGCTCGATATGAATTTTGCCCCAGGCAGCAGTCAGGGTCAGGAGGGGCTTTTCTGGTTAAAAAAGATCAGGCAGCTTCAGCCCAGCCTGCAGGTTGTGCTGATGACTGCCTTCGGGGGTGTGGAGCTGGCTGTTCGGGCCATGAAAGAGGGAGCAGCCGATTTTATCTTAAAGCCCTGGAATCCGCAAAAACTTGTCAGTGATCTGAAGAAACTGATGAAGCTGGCCGATTCGGAGAAAAAGCTGGATCGTTACCAAAGCCATTTGCAGCAGCGACAGGAGGATGCCCTTGGAGAGTACCGCTGCCAGTCGGCTTCCATGAAGGCTTTACAGGAGTCTATTGCCCGGGTGGGACCCACCGATGCCAATGTGCTGATCACGGGTGAAAACGGGACAGGCAAGGAATGGGTAGCACGCGAAGTACACCGGCTATCGCACCGCAGCCAGGAGATTTTCGTGAGCGTTGACCTGGGGTCTATTCCCGAAACCTTGTTTGAAAGCGAGCTGTTCGGCCATCTGAAAGGAAGCTTTACGGGTGCTATCCATGAAAAAAAAGGGCGCATCGAGATTGCCAACGGAGGCACCCTCTTCCTGGATGAGCTGGGAAACGTTTCCCCAGCCATGCAGGCCCGGTTGCTTTCGGTACTTGAAAAACGACAGTTGATTCCCCTGGGGGGCCTTAGACCACAGGCGGTGGATATCCGGCTTGTCTCGGCTACCAATGTGAATATCCGGGAAATGGTGGCCAAAGGCAGTTTTCGTGAAGACTTGTATTACCGTCTCAATACTATTAACCTGCACATCGCGCCATTGCGCGAGCGGCCCGAGGATGTGGCAGGCTTCAGCCGTTTCTTCCTGCAACAATTCTCCAGGAAATACCGCAGGCAGGGAATGAGCTTCTCCGAAAAGGCCATCAGGAAGCTTTGTGAACACAGCTGGCCGGGAAATGTCAGGGAATTGAAGCATACTATCGAAAAAGCGGTAATACTGGCTGAAGGCCCGGTACTGGAACCGGCTGATCTTTTTGTCAGGGCAGCAACTTCCTCCCGGGCACCCGAGATGAGCCTTCAACAAATGGAAAAACAGGCTATTGCCGCCTGCCTCCACCGCCATCAGGGCAATCTTTCACAGGCTGCCCGAACCCTGGGCATTACCAGGGCCACTTTATATTCTAAAATGAAAAAGTATGGTCTTTAGCCGGTATACCCTGTACATTGCCATCAGGCTGCTGCTTCTGGCGGGAACCATGTTTCTGCTGATGCTGGCTTTTTTGAAGGCTCCCGGGCCATTCACCCTGTTGTTGCTGCTTTTTCTGCTTGCCGCACAATTTTGGTATCTGCTGCGCTTTCTGAACCGGACCAATGATGAACTGGCTTCTTTTTTCCTGGGCTTCCAGAAACAGGATGCAACCCGCAGCTTCAGGACAGAAAACCTAGCAAAGAATTTTCCCAGCCTTCATGATTCCTTTAACAAACTCACCGGGATGTTGCAGCAGGCCCGGCAACAACGCGAACAGCAACAATGGCTTTATCAGGCCGTGGTTGACCAGGTGGCTGCCGGAATGCTCGTTTTTGATAAACAGGGAAAAATAATATTCCACAATCAAACCGCTGTTGCTTTACTGGGAGTAGAATCTCTTGGGCACCTTGACCATTTGCGGTTTGTATGCCCCGAACTGCCTGCCTTTATCAGGGAACTACTTCCGGGAAAACCAAGGGTTTACTCTTTACCCTTAGCTGCAGGAAGAAAAAACCCGGTTAGCTTTTCATCAAAGGAGATGCGCCTGGGCAACCAGCAACTGGTATTGCTGGCACTGCAGCCCATTGGCAGCCAGCTGGAGCAAAAGGAAGTGGAATCATGGGAAAAGCTTATCCGGGTACTTACCCATGAAATAATGAACACGCTCACCCCTGTAATTACCCTGTCGGAAAACATCCAGCGATGCCTTACTCCCCTTGTACAAAGCCATGGTTTGCCTCCCGAAATGCAAGCTCCGGTTCATGATGCTTCCTATTCGGCCAGTTTGATCGCCAGCCGGGGAGCAAGCATGATGGAATTTGTTGAAAACTACCGCAGCCTCTCCCTGCCGCCAAAGCCCAGGTTGCAGCGGGTGATCCTGGAGGATTTCCTGAAAAAACAACTGGATCTTTTTACCATCATCCTGGAGGAAAAAAATATCCGGCTAACATTTCACCCGCTTACCCCGGGGCTTGAATGCTACATGGATCCCCAGCTGATTTCCCAGGCGATCATCAACCTGATCAAAAATGCCATACAGGCAGTTGAAAATAAAAGGGAGCCTGCAATTGAGGTTGCTGCAGGCTCCCTTTCAGGACAGCTGTTTATCATGATCGGCGATAATGGCTGCGGGATTGCTGCCGAACACCTTGACAGCGTGTTTGTTCCATTTTTCACCACAAGGGCCGGAGGTTCAGGAGTAGGCCTGAGCTTGTGCCGGCAGATCATGAGCCTTCACCAGGGAAGCATATTGCTTGAGTCGGAGCCCGACAAAGGCTGCAGGGTGAAGTTGCTTTTTTAGTTAACTAGAAACCCACATTCACTCCGGCAGTGATCATTCGGGGCATGCCCAGGCGGATTCCCTGGGGCCGGCGGGTAACGATATACCGCTGGTTGGTCAGGTTTTTTGCCGAAAGATAAAAAGTAGTATTGAAACGTTGCATTCGCCATGACAGCATGCCATCCAGCAAGGTATAGGCCGGGATAAGCCCGATCCGGCCATTGGCAGAAGCTTCCACAGTATTGCGAATATCGGCAAACTGCTTATCCACGTAATTCATGCCAAAGCGGGCTGATAACCCGTTTTTGTGCTCAAATACCAGGCAGGAGCTGAGGGTCCATTCAGGGGCGTAAGGGGTTTTGTTACCGCGGATGTTCACCTGGTTTGCTCCCGTGCCAAGGAAGCGGTCAGCCCCAAAACGTGCATCCACGCGGGTGAGGCTGCCTTCCAGGGTAATGGAATAATTTTTGCTGTTCCACCAGTTGGAAACCTCAGCAACCATGGCAAGTTCCACCCCTCGGTGGAAGGTCTTACCCCCGTTGATCAGGCCGGCCCCAACACCACCCGATGATTCCGACACCGGGATCACCTGGTTGGAGAAATCCATGTAAAACGCTGCAAACTCCCAGGATATCCCGAAGCTGGTGTTCTGGCGAAGCCCCAGCTCGCTGTTCCAGCTTTTTTCGGCATCCAGGTGATATGCCTGCCCGCTGTTTGAAATAGCATCCTTTACCCTGGGAGGAGCAAAGCCACGGTGAACCCCGCCGAACAGGGTAGTAGCCCCGCCTGCCAGGACGTTGAATCCGGCTCCGGGAATAAAGGCAGTAAGGGAGCTTCCGGCAACCAGCATGGTGTCGCGCAGCATCTGTTGCCCGTCAATAGTAAACTGGCCCCTGCGGATATTGCGCTGGTAATCAAAATGTTCCATGCGCATGCCCATGGTAAGCGACAGCCTTTGGGTAACTGCCAGCCGGTTGTGGACAAAGGCACTGCTGCCGTAGCCGGTGCGGATCTCATCTTCCATTAGCGAACCCGTGGAGGCTTTGGCATGGCTGCCATTCACCCGCTGTTCGAAGGCCCTTTCGTACAGCAGCCGTCCGCCGGTGATCAGCTCGCTGCTCATGCCCCCCAGGCTGAATTGGGTTTGCAGCCTTGACTCCAGGCCAGCCACCTCGAACTGCCGGTTGCGGTTGCCCGTTGAATTGCGCATGTAAAGGGCTCCCTCAGGAAGGCTCTCATCGCCCCATACTACCCCCGTGAAGTTGGCCGGTGGGGGGTTGAGCATGCCATTGGCATTGTAGGTGTTGTAGGAAAAATCCTGACGCTGCCAGTTGCGGGTGGTGGTATAGCCATAGGCGGTGGTGGTCAGCCTGGTGGAGTTGTTGAAAAAGTAGTTGTGGATCAGGCTGCCCGAATACCTTCTGATCAGCAGCCTGTCGTCGGGGGCCACCAGGGCAAAATCATAAATGCCTCCGGCATCATACATTGTCTGGGTGATGCCAACGTAAGTGGAATTGGAGGTTTCGTCGTAAACACCCAGCTTCAGGGCAAGGCTTGACTTTTCACCGCTCATCAGGCGAAGGCGGGCCGAGAGGTCATTGATGCGGAAATTGCTGATGCCCAGGCTGTCGGCCTGCTTGTGCAGGAAATTGATCTGGTAGCCGGTTTTGTCGGATGTATTGCCGTAGGAAAACAAACCGGAGAAAAAGCCACCTTTTGCGCCCCGCAGGCTGATGTTGCCGGATGGCTGCAGGGGAGGGTCGGCAGTAATATAATTGATCACCCCGCCAATGGTCTGGGGCCCGTAAAGTATAGAGCCGCTGCCCTTGAGGATCTCAACTCCTGCCATGCGGTCAATGGCCGGGGTATAATACATTTCAGGCTCCCCGTAAGGGGCAAGAGCCACCGGGATGCCATCTTCAAGGATCAGCACCGAGCGGCTGCGGTCGGGGTCAAGCCCGCGGATCCCAACGTTTACCCGCATGCCCATGCCTTCCTCATCCACTACATGAACCCCGGGCGAGCGCCGCAATATCTCGTTGCCACTCACAGGATTTACCTGCTGGATCTGCGCCTGGTTGATATATGTCAGTGAACCGGGAACCGTTTCGAAGATACCCTTTTTTTCGGCAATGACATTCACATGGGGAATGGCATATACTTTGGAGGGCATCATCATGTGAAGCTGGGTGTTGATGCCCGGGCGTATCCTCACCTGCTGGCGGAATTCCTCATGACCCACCATGGTAGCGGCCAGCTGGTATACACCCAGTGGCAGCTGTTCAAGTTTGAAGTTTCCATGGTCGTCGGTTGTGGTGCCAAAACGTGTACCCAAAAGGCCCACATTCACATTGAAGAGCGGGTTGTTGTTTTGGTCTACAATTCTGCCGGAGATGCTGCCGGAAGGCTCAGCATAGGCCAGGGAAGCCAGAAGCAGCATTGCAGGCAGCATGAATTGCCGCAGAAGGAACAGGGGGTTGTTTCTGCTGTTAGTCAAACAGTGAGGCATAATGGGTAGGGTTTAGGTTGTTAATTTTTTTAAAACAATGGGATCCTGGTATTTCAGGCTGCGAAATTAGCTAGTGACCCTTTCAGAAGAAATCCCCAAAACAGGTGAATTTTCAGAGGAGTCCCCACAGGCAGTACCTGTGAAATAAGTAGCAAAAGGAGGGTTTTGGAGATCAGGGCCCGGCTTGCAGCCACCAGCCCGCTATCACTAAAATGAGGGATTACCTGAGCTGGTCCATGCTGATGATGCCATTGAGGATGGCGTAAACAGTAAGGCCTGCCATACTTTTGATATTCAGTTTTTGGGTAATTTTTTTGCGGTGCGACATCACCGTGTGGGTACTGATGAAGAGCTGTCCCGAGACCTCCTTGTTGCTGAAACCCTGGACCAGAAGCTTCAGAACATCGGTTTCGCGGGCCGTTAGCTGGTTGTCGGCAGCCGAACTGCCTGGAGTTTCTTTTTTCAGCAGGTCGCTTAGCTTCCGGATGATCCTGGCCCGGGTATTGTTGATGGGAATGGTTTCATCGAATAGTTCCATGATGGCATCATCATGAAAACTATACACAATGGCCACAAGCCGGGGCCTGATACCTGCACTGTTTTTCAGATTCTCGCGGAACCCGGCATCAACCATCGATGGGTTTATGATCAATACATCGGGCTGCAACCGCTGTATCATCTCGTTAAGATTTGCCGCGCAGCCCTGTTCGCGGATCCTTTCGAACAACCCGCTGGCCTGCAGAATATCGACCATCCCCCTTCGGATGATCTCGGAGTTCTCCGCAATCAATACTGAATATGCCATATCAGCGCGATGAGTTGTTCCGTTCGATGTCTTTCACAACAGGGATCAACACCTTGTCTTCAAGGCGGGCATGATTGACCAGATCCTGTTCCAGATCGAACAATTCATTCAGAAGCCGGATCCGCAGGTAAAGGTCGTTTCCGGGTGGAAAGTATTTAACCAGCAGGTTTTTCAGATCCGATAGTTTCTCTTCAATGTTGCTGTGCCGCTCCTGGAAATCATCAATGCCTTTGTTTTCGGGAACTTGCAGTAATTGCCGTTGCCCTGCTGCGAGCAACAAATCGCGGATGTATGGAAACACCTCCTGCTCTTCGTACTCGATATGCTCAAGAACATCCCGGATATAATCATGGAAAAAAGAATTCAGCTGTTGCTTTGCAGGCCCTGTAATTGTTTGAATAAACTGTTCCACAAGCTGGCGGATGGCAGGAATCTTCTCCCGTATGTAATAATCATGGGCGTTGGCCAGGTAAAGAAGCAAAAGATTCACATCAACCTTGCGCAGCTTCTTGTCCGGAAAATAATGCGGGTGCAGGAAGATATTAACCATCAAAAGGAAAAAATCCAGTTCGATGGACTGTTCCTGGCAGATCTGTTTGACTGTTTTATCCCCTACGCCCATTTTAATGCCAAAGCGGGGCATCAGCAAAATGGCCCGCTGATCAGCCAGCAGGATATCGGCCATTTTCATGCCTCCTGAAATCACCAGTTCCCTCATAAAGGAATATAAAATTTCTGCAAAGATAAGCAAAAGCCTTTGAAATCAATGCATTTCCTGAGGCGGACATGGCCCCCGGCCTTAATGATCATTATTCTGCAAATGAAAAACCCTGGAATGAACCCCTTGACAGGATATGCTGTTGAGCCGTTTTCCGAACAAAAAATTCACTGACACGAACCTCTTAATTGTTCGTGTCGAACAACAAGCTCCCTGATCCGGGTCTTACTCCCCGTTTATACAAGGCTTATTCAAGGCTTACTGAGGGCTTTGGGAAGTAAAAGCGGAGTAAAGCCAAAGTGGGGTATGATCAGAGTTGATGCTGAATTTGCCCGGTTGATTGAAATTGTTATTCCGCCTTAAGTGAATTTACTGGATTTGCCTTTGCCGTAAACCAGACTTGCAAGCTAATGGTCAGCGAGCTAAGCAACAGGGTAATGGAGCCGGGCAACAGGTACCACAAAGGATTGACATTGGTTCGCAAAACAAAGTTATTCAGCCAAATGTCCATGATCCACCACGACAGGGGAGCTGCCAGAAAAAATGAAACAAGCAGCAGCAACATGGGTTCCTTGTTGAAGATCCAAAGGATATGTCCAAAGCTTGCACCCAAAACTTTGCGAATCCCCATCTCCTTGATGCGCCTTTCGGCCGAGAAAGCTGCCAGACCATATACGCCGAGGGCCGAGATGATGATGGCCAGCAGAGCAGCGGCTGAAAGCAGGGTGGCCTGGTTTTGTTCCTGCTGGTAAAGGGTTTGGATCCGCTCATCCAGGAAGATTATATCAGGGACATAAGTGGGATCAAACTCTTGAAATATGCTGGTAAGGTCTTCCTGGAGCCGGTTGATGTCCCCTGGTATTACTTTCATATATATATGTGGTAAATCACGTTGGTCATAGATCAGCACCAGAGGTTCAATGGGTTGGTGAAGGGATTTCAAATGAAAGTCACGGACGATTCCGATAAGCGGCCCCTTTTGTAAAAAAAGATCCAGCTGGGTATGCAGGGGATCTTCCAGGCTAAGGGCTTGCACGGCAGTTTGATTCAAAATAAAGGCACCCTGCATATCTTGCTCGGAACCGGCATGAAAATTTCGTCCTTCCAGCAGCTCAATACCCATGACCTCCAGGAAATGGTCGTCAATTGTAATGATATCGGCTGTAATGGATGACTCAATGGATTCTCCCGCCTGATAGATGGGGTCTACCCGGTTTGAGCCTCCATAGATGAAGTTGCTGCCCGCAACGCTCTGCACCTGGACCAAGGACCCCAACTCGGCCCGCACCTCGGGTAAGGCGCGCCAGATGCCCGAGGAAAGATTTCTTACCAGGATAACCTGCTCCTGCTCAAAGCCAAGGTTGCTGTTTTGCATATGGCGCAACTGGACAAAGATCACCATCAGAGAGCTGATGATAAATATGGTGATGGCAAACTGGAAAGTAACCAGTATGCGGCGCAACAATTGCCCGCTGCTGCCTTTGATTGTTTGCCCCTTGAGAATTTTTACAGGATTGAAGGAAGCCATGAAAAAGGCCGGGTACAAGCCCGAAAGAAGACCAGTCAGCAGCAGTATGAACAGGATCACCAGCAGGCCCCTGGCCGTCATCAGGGTGCTGGTTTCTAGGGTAACGTTCAGGGTTTGGCTGAAAAAGTCTGAGAATACCTCCGTGAAGGCAAACCCCAGAATGAAAGCCAACCCGGCAATGATCATCGATTCCAGAACAATCTGCCGGATCAAGCCCTGGCGGCTAGCTCCCACTACCTTGCGCATGCCGATCTCGCGGGCACGCAAGGTGCTGCGGGCCGTGGCCAGGTTGATATAATTAATCACTGCCAGCACCAGGATAAAGATCCCAAGCAGGCCGAAAATAACAATGTTGCGGTAACGTCCATTAGGCTTAATTTCCCATATCATGTTGGAATGAAGGTGGATATCAGCTATGTTGATCAGTTTGCTGGAAAGTTTGAAAGGCATGCCCTTAAAAAACGGATCGGTCCGGATATGTTCTTCATGCATCTGGTCAAGCCTTGCTTCCAGATTAAGAATATCGGTTCCGGGAACCACCTTCAGATAGGTATAAAAATTAAGTCCGGATTGTGCCCCATGGGGAGTGTCCTCTTGGCGGACCACTGCATTGAATTGCATATGGGTGTTTTCGGGCAGATCTTTCATCACAGAGGTGATCATGTAGGACTGTCCCTGGATGTTGATCATGCGTCCGATGGCTTCCTGCGGATGGCCAAAAAAACGGAGGGCAGTACTCTCTGACAGAACGATAGATCCCGTCTGGGCCAAAGCTTTGGCAGGATTGCCCAATAACAGTTCAAAGCTGAAAAAGGTAAAAAAGGTGGAATCAGCAAATAAGATCCCCGAAAGGGTGGTTATCTGATCATCGATTTTCACCTCGGGGCTACTGTAAAAACTATTGAATCTTACATATGCCTGCACTTCGGGGAACTCGCGGTAAGCTTGTTCTCCTGTCATAAACATGGCTGTAGGAATACTCTGTGGCTCACCCTGTCCTACTGTTGCAGTACTTTGTATGCGGTAAATGAGGTCATAGTCATCAAGGAACCGGTCATAGCTTAACTCGAAAAGGATGAAAATCCAGATCATTAGCGAAATGCCCAAACCAAGGGAAAGTCCCAGGATGTTGATCACCGAGTAGCTGGGTTGCCTGCTTAAATTTCTAAAAAGTATTTTAATAAAATGAATAAACATAAGGCCACATTTTGGTTTTACTTTATGGTGAAGATTCATTTGCTACTCACTTCTAAGGGCCGATACAGGATTGTCGGATGAGGCTTTCAGTACCCTCAGGC
>OBJA01000193.1_pt1 | contig 59624 bp, 43 predicted proteins | sample 1519751 | NCBI WGS metagenome assembly OBJA01 (sample SAMEA3881238, study PRJEB22517) | soil metagenome | biome: lake sediment; feature: soda lake sediment; material: sediment, water from around vicinity | place: India | collected 2013-12-23 | depth 3 m
TATTAACTATAAATTTTTCAGCCATTTGCTGATATTTTCCATTCATCCAGTCGGCATATCTAAATGTAGGGAAATCCGTTGTTGCGGCTATTCCTTCAAGAGTTTTTTCGGAAATATGAAGTTTTAAAAAACTCTGTGCTATTGGAATAAACAGCAATAGCATTGCAAATATGAAACAATATTTCTTTATTCTTTTACTCATTAAAACCTGAAATAAATAAACGGGTTATAACCTCCTATTGAAATATGCATTGCCGAAAGCAGCAATAGTGAAACTAAAATTATCATTACCGGAATTATCTCATACTTTTTGTGTGATTTGAAGAACATAAAGTTTTCGAGTTTAAGTCCTGTCTTAAACATTGTTATAAATGCAAAAATAAAACCTACAACAATCATTGTCCAGAACTTATAATTGAAATAGACAAATGTTTCTGACCCGGAAAACGAAAACATCTTACCTAGATAAGCAAAAGCAAATTCAGCACTATCGGCACGAAATATTACCCAACCTATTAAAGTAATAAAATATGTTATCGCGATTGAAGGATATTTGCCCAGTTTATTAAAGATTTTAATGAGAAACAGCCTGTCGAGAATAAGAAAAACTCCATGGAATGCTCCCCAAATAACAAAATTCCATGCAGCTCCATGCCATAGACCTGATAAAAGAAAAACTATCCAGAGATTAAAAAACAGATGATATTTTGTTTTAACCTTGTTTCCTCCCAATGGAATATATAAATAATCTCTCATCCATCGGCTTAGAGTCATGTGCCATCTTCTCCAAAATTCAGTAATATTATTAGAGACATACGGATTATTGAAGTTTTCGGGGAATTTGAATCCAATCATTCTGCCTATCCCGATTGCCATATCTGAATAGCCACTAAAGTCGTAATAAATCTGAAAAGAATAAGCGATTATTCCAATCCATGCAATCTCGGTTCCAATAAGTTCCGGCGACACTGTAAATATTTCGTCGACTTTCGCACCAAGTGTGTCAGCAATCAATAACTTTTTTGATAATCCTATGCAGAATCTAAACATACCGGCGAATCTATTTTCATAGTTTTCGGATTTTCTGCGGTTTGTAATCTGATCTGCGATTTCGTTATATCTGACTATTGGTCCTGCAATCAGTTGGGGAAATAACATTATATACATTGCATAGTCAGTTATTTTGTCGAGAGGCTTTGATTTCCCTCTGAATATATCTATTGAATAGCTTAATTTTTGGAAAGTAAAAAATGAAATCCCTATTGGTAAAGCAACTTCAGTCCAATTGGCAGGAGAGGATCCGAATGCAGCAAGTATTTGATTGAAGTTTTCGACAAAGAAGTTGGCATATTTGAAATATCCCAGCAAGCCAATGTTTAGAAGCACAGAAAGAAATAGAAAAAGCTTTTTGTTATTATCCGTTTTCGATATTCTTTTTACAATATAGAAGTCAATAATTAATGAACCTACAACAAGATATAGAAAATCGGGTGCACCCCATGCATAAAAGAACAAACTGAACACAAGAGCAACTATATTCTTTAAAGAGTTTCTAGCAAGGTAGTAGCATACCAAAAAAATTGGCAAGAAGTAAAATAAGAAAAGGCTACTACTGAAAACCATTTTGATTTTTTTAGGCTACAAAACTAATAAAAAGATAAAATCTATTTTGTTTGTATTGAAAAATATTCATTTTCGAAGTCCATATAAATTTCAATGAGTTCAGTATGTCTTTCAGGAAAAATACTAATCTCGGTTATATCTGCAGGGATAAGAATTGTCTCACCACAATCTATATTACACGAATAATCATCAGTAATCAGTCTAGCACTACCTTTCAAACAATAGTATATTACAAAACTATCGAGGTTCAACAATTCTTTTCTGAGAGGACTCTGCAAATGCAGATAATTCACAACAAATTTATCATTGCTTATAATGTTGTTTGAAATTCCATGCTTTATTTCGTAAGTGATTCTTTTATCCAAACACTTCTTAAAATCTAATACCTCAGCCGCAAGGTCTATGTGCAAATCTCTATTGTCTTTTCTGTTATAGTCGAATATCCTATATGTAATATCAGAGGTTTGTTGGATTTCGAGTAGCATAATTCCTTTTCCTAGAGCATGAATTCTTCCCGCAGGAATGTAGTGAACATCATTTTCTATTGCAGGAACAATATTGCAAATATTTAGAATAGCCCCGTCCTTAGCAGTTTGTAAAAACTCCTCCGGCTTAATATTCCTCGAAAATCCGGAAATGAGTTTAGCATCATTTTCAGCTTCAAGAATATACCAAAGTTCAGATTTTCCGTATGCATGGTGTTGTTTCATAGCAAACTCATTGTCGGGATGCACCTGTACAGAAAGATCCTCCGCAGCATGAATTATTTTAACAAGTAATGGAAACTCAACACCGAATTTTTCATAAACCTGATCGCCGACTAAATCTCCCATATATATTTCGATGAGTTCCTGTATATTATTGCCTTTTAAAAAACCCTCGGCAACAACCGATAGATTATCTTCAATTGCTGATATTTCCCAGCTTTCACCGCATTTTTCAGAGATTGCATTATCTTTACGCAATGTTCTAATTTTGTTTCCTCCCCATATTTTTTCTTTATAAATGGGAATAAATTTTAAAGGATAGAGCATTTTTATTTATTTTTACTTTTTTAAAAATCAAAATTAGTAATCTTTTACGAAACAAAAAACACTTGTATGTTAATTATAGGCATTGCCGGTGGAACCGGTTCAGGAAAAACAACTGTTGTAAAAAAAATTATTGAGAATTTCTCAGAAGAGCATGTAACTGTAATTCCGCAGGACTCATATTATAAAGACAATGCTCATTTGCCTCTTGAGGAAAGGCAGGAAATTAATTTTGACCATCCTGATGCAATTGAATGGGAATTGCTGATTCATCATATCGAATGCTTAAAGGCAGGTGAAACCATCAATCAGCCAATTTATTCGTATTTAACGTGTACACGAAGTAGTGAGTTTATCCCTGTTAAACCCAGCAAGGTAATTATTGTTGAGGGGATTTTAATCCTGGGGGATGCAAGACTTCGCGACTTGATGTCAATTAAGGTTTTTGTTAGTGCCGATGCTGATGATCGTTTATCAAGAGTAATTAAAAGGGATATTGTTGAGCGTGGTCGTTCTGTGAATCATGTTTTGGAAAGATACGAAAATACTGTAAAGCCATCTCATTTGCAGTTTATTGAACCAACAAAAAGATATGCTGATATTATTGTTCCGCAAGGAGGAGATAACTGTGTCGCAATTGATATTCTTACAAAATTTATTCAGACTAAACTTATTGGATCGCTTTGATTATTTGAAACTTGCAAATTTGTTTGCCGATAAATGCATAATTGACAAGCTGCTTTTTACTCACAAGTCACCCTTTATAATATTTTTCAAGTTTTTGAAATAATATCTCTACAATGTATTGATTTATATTTTGACAAAATGTTCAAGATATTTTCATGTATTATGCCTAATAAAAAAACTAGATAACATTATTAAAAATATTGTTATCTAGTTTAACTTATCCTAGTTAATAGATTATTGCTTCAATTACATTCTATATTTGAATGTCCTGATATTTATTTAGTTACATTCTTGCAGAGTTGAAAACTGTTTCATTAAATATTCTCCTGCATCTTGCACACTAAATGATTATTGTATGGATTACTGCAATAAGAAAAATATGGCTTAGTCTTTTTTATTTCTAGAATTTGAAGATGTCAGCTCTATAAGCATCGAAAACAACAAACCTCCTGAAATAGCACCCATAATATAAAATAAAACACTAGCCAAAGATAAAGGTATTTCCATGTGCCAATCCAAAAAACGGATATTTACTAATTCCAAGTTTTGTAGTGTAAATATTACAACGGCTAAAACGAAAAGCAATAGCAAAATTGATTTAAATATTTTCATATCATTTATAATTTAGTTCGTGAAATTTCAATTCCGTTTGGTTCGCACGATCCTTCTTCATCTTCTGCAGTAATAATAATTTCTACAGGTTTGTAAGGGAATGATGCTTTGTAGATTGATTCTTCTGCATTTTTCTGAGTAAAATGTCCAACATTTCTGGTTACGCCAGCTTTTGAAACCGCCCAAATTACATATATTTTTTTCGGTGGTTCTAAACGATCACTAGCTGCAAGATTATTGGCAGTTATCGTAACAAGATAATTAGGACTTTCCTGCTTTTTAATCTTTGCCGTGATGTCTGCTGCTGGCGTAATCTGCGAAACAGGAAATTTTGCTGTATTGGAACAAGAGCTTATTATTGCCATAACTCCAATGATTACTAAATTTTTTATTGTTTTCATTGTTCTAGTTTTTAAATTCCTACTCATAAGGCTTTTCGGATTCGCCCCGTTTTTTAGCTTGGTTGCTGGACTCCAATTACAATTTATTAGTGATGAAAAGATTATTTGTTACTTTTTTCATATTTATTTGTTTCATCTTTTTACTTTTGAACAACCAATTTCCCTGATTGAACCGTAATGTTATTATTGAAAACCTTGAAGAATAGCATTCCTGAAGGAAGATTCGTAGTGTCAATTATAGTGATATCTTGATTTATACGAATATTCATAATTTCTAGTCCTGCGATATTGTATATTTTCAACATAGATGTTTTAAATTTCGAGATATCATTAACAGTAATTGTCATTGATTCTCTGATTGGATTTGGGTAAATTGTAATTGCATCGTTAATTGCATCATTTGATTTAGCACTTACAGTTGAGCAATTGTCAGGAATCATTTCAGCAATTGCATTGATTGCTGTAGTAGTTAAAGAGCCATTGGTTGTTAGAACTCTCCCTTTAAGTAATACCCCTGTATTAATTGCCGCTATTGCACCGTTATTACATATTATGGTTCCGCAGAAAGTTGAATAATCGTTTATCGTAACAGCTCCTTCAATCTTCCAGTACACATTTTTTGCCTGTGCTCCATTTATCAATTTAACGATTGAATAAGTACTTGTAGTAAGAGCTCCATTTATCTGAATTACAAAAACTGCATCTACATTACCTTGTGCATTGAGATATAGTGTATCAGTAAATGTTGCGGCTCCACCCATAAGGTAGGTATGTGGAGTTAGCACTAGGCTATTACCAAACTGAGCTGGATACAACAACTCGATATCATAATAAAGTGTGTTAATATAATTATATGCAATCAATAAATCAGCAGCACAAATAGCTTTAGAACCATCAGGAATTGGATGAATAGTTCCGTTGACAAGCAATGGGTCAAAACCTGTTGTCAAACCAACATTTGTTCCAACATCTCCAGTTAAATTGGATATTCCTGAGTTTACAACCTCTCCGATTGCAGAGAAAATTACATAGCAGGCTGCTGATCCAAGCTCAGGAGCTATTGGTCCGCTAAGTATAGGACTTCCACAACCAATAGGTGTATATGCGTGTATGCTATTAATAGTTATTGCGCCGGCAGTAGTTAGTGCTCTGCCTTCAAGTGTAACACCTGAATTCATTTCAATTGCCGCGTTGTTAGCAATAACAGTTCCACTAAATGAAGTTCCAGATGCCATACTAACCAAACCTTCGACTACCCAAAATACATTACAGGCTAATGCTCCATGTGCTAGAATTATCTCCGAATCAGCGTTTGTGGAAAGTGATGCATCGATTTTAATAATAAATACAGCGTCAGAATTTCCTTCTGCATCTAGGGTAAGGTCTAAATTTAATGTTGTTGCACCAGAAATAGAATATACCCCTGTATAAAAAGTTTCTCCATTTCCTAATAATGGTGAAGGATAAAAGTTAGGAACAGTACTAGCAAGTTGACCGTAGGCAATAAGTAAATCTGTTGCACACTGTATGCTTGCATCATCTCCATCATGCATACCTCCATTTACATTTCCAAAAGCTGTGCTTGAACCATTGTTTGTGCCAATATTCCCGGTTAGATGGGAAATCCCGGAATTACTTACTGCACCATCTGTAGAGAACAAAACAAAATTCGTTGAAGTCCCAAGATTTGGAGCTTGTGCAAAATTGATAAGTGGAAGATGAAGCAGTATAACTCCAAATATTGAACATAGTAAACGTTTTTTCATTTTTTATAAATTTGATTAGTAATCAGTAATGAATTATATAATACAAAGGTGAGCGAAAGTTCCTTAATAAATCTTACATAATTAAGGAATTTTATTACACATATCTTTGATTTCAATATGTTAGGCGTAGTTGAATCATTATAAAAACCGAACGTAAAATATTACAGTATAGAAAAAGAGACAGTCATAAAAGCAGCCTCTGTACTATAGTATTAATGTGTAATCTGGGTTATAATATTGATATATTACGGTTTTACAATTGTATTGCTATCTAATGTTACAGCGCCAATACGTGCAAACAACCGACCTTCAATTTTTGCTCCTGTATCCAACGAAATAGATTGATCAGCCATGATTGTCCCCTTAAAAACAGTGTGTGTTCCGAGACTTGCCGAAGTGCCAACCTGCCAAAAAATATTTGATGCCAATGCTCCGCCGCTTAAAACTACCTTAATGCCAGAAGTGGTGTTTAAAGATGAAGCTATTTGAATTATAAATACTGCATTAGAATTCTCTTTTGCATCAAATGTTAGGCTGCCTGAAGAAATTTCAAGAGATCCATTCGATTTATAAAGTCCGGGTGTAAGTGTAAGTCCTCCAATATTTCCTGCAAGAAGGACAATATCTGTTGATAAACGTCCGGCAGCATCGTTATATGCTATTGTTAAATCAGTTTTTGCTGCTGTAAGACCAACTGCATTTGCTACTGAGCCTGCTGGACCTGAAGCATCTGTGGTGTAGATAGTTCCTGTTATTTCTGTGCCGCCAAATCCACTAATCATACTTCCGGAAGCGGGACTTAAACCTATATTACCGGTAATTGAAGATTTGGGAATATTGGAAATTAAAGAGCCGGCTAAAATAACAAAACCAGATGTTGAACCAAGATCAATTTTCGACTGTATTACTGTTTGAGGAGTAATTACATTAGGTTTCTCATCATCATCTTTTTTACAGCCTGCGAATATTACAGCAAATAGTATTACTGAAATTGCCAATAAATTTTTTATTTTCATTATTGTGTGTATTAAATTGGTGAATGAATTTTCACACTGCGAAGATGAGGTTCTTAAAGAAGGAAAGCATTACATAAGTTTCGAAATATGTTACATGTTTTACAGATATAAATATAGCTTAATCTTTAGCTAATCAAAAAGTTAGTATTTCCGGTAAGATTAAAATTGCTTTGCTTTAATATAGATTACTTATATCCTCAATGAAAAGATTACACTAAGTCCTAGAGTTTGCTATGCATTTGTCAAATTTTTTTCAAAAGAAAGACTTAAGAGAGATATCCCCTAAGTCTTTTTTTGATTATTCGTTTATTGTATTAATTATAAATCAAATCTATCAGCATTCATTACCTTAATCCAAGCCTTAACAAAATCTCTAACAAATTTTTCTTTATTATCGTCTTGTGCATAAACTTCAGTATATGCTCTTAGGATAGAATTCGAACCAAAAACGAGGTCAACTCGTGTAGCAGTCCATTTAATATTCCCTGTTTTTCTTTCAACGATATTGTATAAATTTTTACCAGAAGGAGCCCATGAGTATTTCATATCAGTTAGCTCAACAAAGAAATCATTGCTTAACACACCTACTTTATCGGTAAATACTCCATGCTTAGTTCCGCTGTGATTTGTGCCAAGAACACGCATTCCTCCAATTAGGACGGTCATTTCAGGAGCAGTAAGTCCCATCAGTTGGGCTCTGTCAAGCAGCAGTTCTTCCGGTTTAACAGCATAATCCTTTTTCACCCAGTTTCTAAACCCATCATGAATTGGTTCTAATACTTCAAACGATTCAATATCTGTATTTTCTTTGATTGCGTCTCCTCTTCCGGGACTAAAAGCTACTTTTACATTTACACCTGCTTCCTGAGCTGCAATTTCAACAGCAGCGCTACCTCCTAAAACTATTAGGTCTGCAATACTTACTTTTTTTTGTAAGCCATTTTGAATTTCGTATAGCTTGTTTAATACTTTTTTTAATCTGTCGGGTTCATTTCCTTCCCAGTCTTTTTGAGGCGCCAGACGTATTCTGCTGCCATTTGCACCGCCACGGTAATCTGAGCATCTGAATGTTCTTGCACTATCCCAGGCTGTATTTATTAGTTCAGTCCTTGATAAACCGCTATTAAGTAATTTTTCCTTTAATTCTTCAATTTCTGATTCAGATAAGGAGTAATTTACCTCAGGAATAGGGTCTTGCCAGATTAAGTCTTCTTTAGGGACATCCTGACCCAGATAACGACTTTTTGGACCTAAATCGCGATGAGTAAGTTTAAACCATGCTTTTGCAAAAACTTTCGCAAAATATTCAGGATCTTTATGGAAGTGTTCAGATATTTTACGATAATCAGGATCCATTTTTAAAGCCATATCCGCATCAGTCATAATTGGATTTCTTCGTACATTGGGGATGTGGGCATCAAACGGTTTGTCTTCTTCTTTAATACTAATTGGTTCCCATTGCCATGCACCTGCCGGGCTTTTTTTGAGTTCCCAATCATAATTCATTAACAGATGAAAGTATGAGTTATTCCATTTGTCGGGAGTGCTTGTCCATGCCCCTTCAATTCCACTAGTAACAGTATCTTCAGCAAATGATTTTCCTTTCGGGTTTTTCCATCCGAAGCCTTGTTCTTCAACATCAGCGCCCTCAGGGGCAGGACCTAAAACTGATGCATCGCCATTTCCATGAGCTTTCCCAACTGTATGTCCTCCGGCAGTTAAGGCTACTGTTTCTTCGTCATTCATTGCCATGCGTTTAAAGGTTGTTCTCATATCTTTGGCTGTTTTCAGGGGGTCGGGATTGCCATCAACACCTTCAGGGTTTACATAAATAAGTCCCATTTGAACCGCTGCTAATGGATTTTCAAGAGATTCACGGTCTGAGTCGTCGGAATACCTATTATCTGTTGATGCAAGCCATTCTTTTTCTGCCCCCCAGTATATGTCTTTCTCAGGATGCCAAATGTCTTCTCTCCCTCCTGCAAAACCAAAGGTTTTAAAGCCCATTGATTCATATGCCATATTTCCTGCGAGAATAAATAAATCTGCCCAAGAAATTTTGTTGCCATATTTTCTTTTAACGGGCCACAATAGCCTTCTTGCTTTATCAAGGTTGGCATTATCGGGCCAAGAGTTTAGTGGGGCAAAACGCTGATTGCCGGTATTGCCACCTCCTCGACCATCAGCAACTCGATAAGTTCCTGCACTATGCCAAGCCATGCGAATCATCAATCCTCCGTAATGTCCCCAGTCGGCGGGCCACCAATCCTGACTCTCAGTCATAAGACTTTTTAAATCATCTTTTAATGCTTCTAAATCAAGCTTTTTAAATTCTTCTTGATAATTGAAGTCCTTACCGTAAGGATTAGTTTTAGTGTCTTGCTGATGCAGGATATCTAAGTTGAGTGCATGGGGCCACCAACTTACAACTGCATCTTTTGATTCTGTGTTTGCTCCATGCATCACAGGACATTTACCTTTTTTCGAAGATTCCATATTATTTAGTTCTAGTTTATTATTAGGGATAGATTTCAATTATATACCTCTATATATTATTTTAACATCAAATATACAAAAATGTTTAATTATATTATGAATTAATAGGGAGTTTTCGGCTCCCTATTAGTTATTTGATATAATTGAATTTGTAAATAAACTTATCGGGTTATTACAAATCGCTGACTACTTTGCAACTGAGGAGATTCAATTATATAATTACCTGTTTTTAAATCCGAAACATTTATATTCAAGAACCCTACTTGCCTTTCGCTTTTTACACTTTTAATCAGCTTTCCATTTGCGGTGTAAATATTAAAGGTACTCCCAACTGATGGACTTATGAATTCTACAAACAATTCATAGTCGGTTGGATTTGGATAGATTCTGAAAAGCGGTTCGAGTTTGTCGCTATTTATTTCATTATTAAACATAGGCGGAGGAGAGTAAGATTTCTTACTACTTGCTTGTGGCAAAATAATTATTGGTTGCAAATCAAATAAACCTGCACTTGCAAGAATTGAACGAGCCACACCACCTTCTTTGGTATTATAGTCCGATGCAATACCCTCTAATTCCAGTTGATATTTTTCAACTATTTCTAATATCGGCTTTTCAGAAAAATTGTTAAGGATGTCAATTTTAATGGTTTGAAGCTTCACATATTCAGCCATTCTGCAATTATTTGTCAATAATGAATATTGCCTAATATCTTCTAATACAGAAATTGCTTGTTGAAACTCTGATTTGCGAATCAATAAATCAACTAAACGTTTTTTGGAATAAACATCATTTTGATTTGACAAAAATGCAAGAACTTGACTGTATGTGTTATCATTGTTTGCACTTGTGTCTGAACTGAAAGTTTCGCGAACTAAACGGTCAGTAATAAACTGCTTTGCACCTTTATGTTGTTGGATTGAATTCTGTATTTCTTCCAATGGATTTACTCCAATCTGTAACTGAAGAATATGAGAAATCAGTTGTGATGACAAGTCTGATTTTGGCAATTCATCTAAAACCTTGCTAGGTAATGGAGAATTTTCAATCATAATAGAGGCTCTGGCGAATTCACTTACTTGTGTGTTGTGCAAATAGGCAATCAAAATCTCTGCTGTTAAATATGGCGAAGCGTTGCTAAGTGAATTAAAAGCAGTAGAACTGCTAAAACTGCTTGCTGTCTGTGCTAACAATTCCAACTCAGTCTCATTATAACCGGAAGTGAGACTTAAATATTCATTTTCTAAATCATGAATTTCGTTATCTAGAGAATCAATAGAATTTATGATAATAGGAATAATAATAAATCCTCCTCCGAGAGTTGAGGGACAGTTTTCTGCAGAATAATTATACACCTCAACATGGTATGGATAATAATAGGGTAATTCATATCCAGGTGCATTTGTTTGGTGATATTCATATTTATATGAACTACTAATTATCTGTGAATAATTATCGTCAACAACAAAATACCTATCTGAAAAAACCGGAATCCCCATATCAAAATAATTATATGTTGATACATCTTGCATTGTATTGAGATTATAGCCTTGAACTTGGCGTATATCTGACTCTAAAACTGAAACGAGTCCATTTTGCATAGTATTTATTTCTCCTCCTGTAACACTCATCGCAAATTCAAGGTCGATAAAAGAATTACATCGTAGTTGTAATCCTACTCCAAAGGGCCAACCACTAAGATCATAGCCTACATTTTCGCCAATCCCAATAAATCCGGTTGATGGAATATCAGTACGTAGGTTATTAAATTCATTTTTATATATAAGATTTTCGTAAGGACCTGAATTATATACCACCAATCCTAGCGCTCCATCTCGAAATAAATTTTGCTCAATATGGTATCCTGTGCTGCTTTCAAGATATAATCCAAATATCTCATAAGAATTTATTGAATAATCATGCGAATCATAAACATCAAAGTTATTTTCCGTGACTTTTACCCCATCGTTTGCCACTATCCAAACACCTCCATAACAATCATTAAAGTCATTTTTATTTATAGTAATTGCATTACCTAGTATGGATATTACTCCTGTTTCCAAATTTGAGAAACTACCTCTAACTATGTTTTGAGCAGGACACGGAATAAAAATGCCGGTACAAAAACTTTTCACTTCAAAATCTGACAATACCCCAAATATACCCAAGCCTTTTTCATTTTTAGGAATAGAGACCTCTTCGTTGTAAAAATTACAACCCATGAAGTTTACTCCGTTTACACCTAACATTATGCAATGTACACTTGGTACATATCCTTTATCATATAGATCTGCTGTTGTAAAGAAATTACTTTGTCTGAAATAAGATAAATTGCTACTAGAATAATTATTGAGATTTACTCCACTAACACAATCTTTAATATTTGAGTTTATCATTATAATTATACCTCCGCCATCAGTGCCCATCATATTGCCTGAAACTACACCCCAATCGGCATACTCAACTGTTGAGTTTGTCATATATAAATATGGCTGCCGTGTGGTTGAAATAGGAGACTGTGGCAGTGTGTTATGTCCGGTAAGTTTTATCCCACCCCACAATGCATCCGGTTCACATTCATCGAATACTGTTAGTGTAGAATTTTGTAAAAATAATTGTGACCCACGCTGACCCGATGATGCATAACTTAACTCAACTTGTTCGCCTTCTTTAAAGTAAAGGCTTAAGCCATTAATTGTAAGTTTTGCAGCAGGCTCAATTATTAATTTGCCTCGCATATAAATATCATCTGTGCTACTAAATGGGTTGGTAGTTGTATTCCACACTACGTTTGAACCTGTAATACGAATATCGCCATTGGATTCAAAAACTACTCCCGACATTGGAATTGTCTCATCCGACTCATGATTCAAATAGCAACAATAAACAGAATTTATTTCTGAAAACAAGTCGTCATAATTATATCCGTCTATTTGTTCAGGTAGTGTTCTGAATGGTGTAAAGTTATCAATTTTATAGCTGGTTATTACTCCACTTGAGGTAACATCATAGCCAGAATACAAAAATGTTCCGTCAGATTCAATTTGGTACAACCACCCATCTGCTGCTATACCGTAAATATATCCATCTCTTGATAATTCGAGTTGGGAGTTGGAGATGACGCTAGTGCCACTAATTTCATCAGCAACTCCAGTTGACATGTTATAACGATATAGACCTGTATTATGTCTTGTAACGTATAAGTTTTGCATTGCAGCATCAAATTCAAGCCCAAGATAAACATCAAATATTGAATTTTGTGGACCAAGGTCAATATAAGTAAATCCATTAGTACCTTGTGAAGTGTTTAAATAGCCGGTTGCAGGATTCAAATGCACAATAGTTACATCATTTGTGTTATTATTTTGAATATGAGAGCCTGATTTTGAATTTGTAAATGCTATCATGCTTAAATCTGATGATACTTCAACTTCGGCAGGTCTAAACCTTATACTATTAGGATTGTTGTTGTGATTTATTGTAACAACATCGTAAGGTCCGTAAATGCCATCATCCTGAATATTGAAGAACTTAACACTACTGGCGTCATTGCTTGCAGAATAATAAACATAATAAAAACGTCTGGTTTCTGTTGCAGGTAAAAAGTCTGTAACAGCAGTACCCAACAAGGCAAAATTATTAACACCACTTTCCAGTTCAATTAGTAGGTTTTCTGAGCTTAAATTACTATTTTTAGCATCCACCTCGTTGTAATAAATTGAGTAGGTAATAATTGGGTTGTCCGATTTATCATTATCTCTTACCATTTTCTGCAATGGATAAATTACATAATATTCACCCTCATTACATACAACTGCATTTTTGGGAACAATAGCCATTTCAGAAAATATTGCGTCGGGATAATAGTTATCTGCATCAACAAACAAATCTCCTGCAAGAGTCCCATTGCCCCACCACAAATTGTTATCTATAATATGGAATAAAAGTTCATTGTTCCAGTCGTAATAGGAATTTGAAACGTATTTTGGACTAGTTAATGAAGACGATAAATTATTTACAGTCTCATTAACAAAATCTACCTCTTTGCCATTTAAAGCCCATTTTGGCAGTTGGCTATTTGTTTGAGCCTTAATTTGAACCACAAAAAACATTAAAGCTAAACTTATCAAATAAAATTCTATTTTTTTCATATTTTTGTATCGTTTTTTATTAAACTTACGAGGTTTGGACGGGGTATCTGCCATCAACAGTATTGCCCCGCCATCCTCGTTCTTTTTTACACACATTTAGCCACCCTGCCGAAGATTTACTTATATAATAGGCTACATTATACAATTTCTACGGCAGGCATTTTTGGTTTTTTAATTATCTTCCTTATCATAAGAGTTTATTTTTTAACGTTTAACAATTATCTTATTAGTAAACACCTTACTATTGATATAGGTTTTAACCAAATACATTCCTTCCGGAAGGTTTGCAACAGAAATAATGCAGTTATTTATGCAATTGTTTTTTGTTTTTACTAATCGTCCTGTAATATCAAAAATTTCAAATTTTCCATTTATATTTTCATAAGGCAAGACTATCTTTAATTCAATGTCAGAAGGATTAGGGTAAATTGAAATTTCATTTAATGGTTTAGATTCTTCAATAATATTATTGAATTCGTACCCCTCAGGATAAGTCCCATTTCCCAAACTATCTGTTTTAACTAACCAAGCACAACTTCCAATATCACAATTGGGTCCTAATCCTGTAAATGCAATACCTTCGTCCGAAGTTATAATCATCCCATGGATCCAATGTGAGTAGTCTTTACCTCCTATACTTTTTGTCCAAATTATTTCTCCATTGGAGTTGTATTTTTGTAATAATATATCCATACCCCAGTTAGTACTTGGATGTCGAGTAAAATGACTTCCAATTACAATTTTATTATTTTTTGTTATAGAAATTGTTTGAGAAGTTATCTGCCATTGATCTATAATTTTTTTATAAAACACAGTATTTCCTGCTGTATCAATTTTCACAAATAACCCGAAAGTTTCAATGTCGGGAACTTCAGGTGGAATTCTTTGATATTCTCCACATATATATATATAATTATTAGAATCAATTGCTATATCATTAAATAATGTATAGTCAATATCTTCCCATTCTATAAAATCCATTAAATTACCATTTTTGTCAAGATACACTAATATGCCACGTTTTAATGCGTATGAACTTTTATTAAAGATTGGCATCCAAGCTTGTCCGGCTGCAATATAGTTTCCTTGAGAAGTTTCAACCACTGCATTTAAACGTATTGTATTATTCAATTCATTTAATCGCCAAGTCCATATTGTATCTCCATTTATATCGGTTTTAACTGCTAGGGGATTAAATGCCACCTTGCCAACTGCTAAAAAGCAAGAGTCAGAAGTGTAAATCACATCCCTAAAAGAAGCGTCTCCGGAATAAGTCCCACCGCTGGTTATACCATCAAATAAATACTGCCTGTACCATATTGTATCTCCATTATTGTCATAATTTATTAATACTGCATTTCTCCTCCATTCAGGATTATTCTGGGTATGTCCACAAACAATAAAACCATCATTATTTATTTTATCTATGGCTAGTGAAACGCTATTTTGTGTGCCAAAATAATTATACCACTCTAGCTCGCCAAGTGAATCAACTTTAAAAATAGTATGTCTTTCGTCAAACATGGATGCTCCAAAACCTGCTATAACAACATATCCTCCGTCATCAGTTTGTACTAAATCTCTGCTATAACCTGTCATATTATCGAAATAATACGATTTGTCAAAAACTATTTGAGAATTTGCTACAATAAGGCTAATGCAGAAAATAATAGTTAGTATTGTTTTTTGATTTTTGTTTTTTAGCTGTGTTTTTGATAGCATTAGAATTATCAATAATGGGAGTAGTTTGAGTGTTTTCATAGTTTATGATAGTTTTGGTGTTTGTTATAAAAACAAGCTTAACAAATATAATTTAATTAGTAAGCAAGTGGCTAATAATATGCAAATATTATACATGCAGTTGCTTTACATATATATATATATATATATATGATTTAATTATGATTGAAGTGTGAAATACGCTTACACAAGATTTATTTTTAGTGGTATTTCTATATTCCCGATTTACAGTAGCAAGCGGCAAGCTATTGGCAGAAACTCAGCTAGGGTTATCTTGTGAGAGCGGATGTGATGAATATATGTGCGAACTATTATTTTTATTCATTAGGTATAATAATATTGATTTCTATTAGTTTTCGATAGTCTGCAAAAATGATTATCTTAATATAAATATACTTCTATTTTTGTTATACTAAACACTCAACATAAGTTTTAAGCAAGTCATTTTTGTATTTATTTTTCAATACATATCTCAACATTTCGCAGAAAAAACACTATTATTCTTATTCTACGTCGTACCAAATTACTAAATTACAAACTTTAATCTGCTGCTTTAATATGTGCCCAGTTTTCGCCTCTTTTGATTCTGGAAATTTGCATCGCAGAGACTTTAAAAGTTTTCGCTAGTGTACTCATTCGAACACCTTGATTAAGTTTCTTTTTTATAAGCATCACTTTAGTTGAAGTAAGTTTGCAAACCTTTGATCCTTCCATACTTTTACCAAATCTCTCTTTTTTAGCCTTAATAACAAAGGGACTATTTTTTATATGATTAGAATTTTCTTCTTGTGTCATCCATTTAAGATTATAGGCATAATTATTTAATTTGTTAAAGTCTAAATGCCCCACTATATTATGCTTTTTCGAAGGTTTTTCAACAAAATACTCTGCGACCAATCTGTGAACAAGTTTTCCAGAATTTAGCAATCTCTTACGTTCAATTATTCCTAGCTCTTTATTATATTTCTTTTTGAGACCCACCAATAAATCTGATAATTCTTTAATTTTTTCTTCATATTGATAAAATGATTCGTCTTTTATCTTCTTTTTATTATTTCTACGATTTAGTTTTCCGGTCTCTCGTACGAGTAATGCGATTTGTTCTCTGTATGAATCAATTCTATTTTGGTCTTTGTTATTTCTTTCCTTATAAAGTCTTAGTCGGATAACTCTATAGCCGTTAATAATAACACCTTTTAAATATGTTTCTCCACATTGCTTGGTAATGCTTTTTACACGTCCATGATTTGAAACTTCAATATGTGGACTATTTGTATATTTATTGTTGAAAATAACTCTTTGCCATATTTCCTCAGTAGAAAATCTATTCATAATCTCAACTTGCTGTTATTTTTTTAACATTAATTTGGTATTGGTATGAAAGTTTATATAAATATACTTTGATAATTATTCTAATAATTTACCTCTTTTTACTTTTGCAAACTTACATAATTTTAATTTATGAATATAATTATTTATCTGATTTTAATCTATTTAACACCCCTGCAATTATAAAAATAAAAAATTCTCCTGCCAAATACCAAAAACGTGAAGCTAAAGATATTGTAATTGCGTAGGGAGGTTCTACGCCTGTCATAATCAAAAAGCCGCTAAGAACACCCTCTCGAACTCCAAGTCCGCCGGGCACAACTATTGCCAGAACACCAAATGTGGCGGCTAAAGCGAATCCCAATCCGCTAAGCGGAGCAACATCAAAAGGTGTTAAACCGTCTGCAAGCAGATAAAATCCTGCTCCCCAGAAAAGCCATGGAAGAAAAAACCATGGTATTAGTTGTAAAACTTCAGTGAACTTTAAACGAGGAATTTCAATAGATTTTTTTACGAATATTCGTAATATTTTTGTGGCTAGAGAATGAAAGAAACTTGTAAAAAGAATCAAGCTAAGCCCAAAACACATAATCAGAACAATTTGTGCCCAGTAATCCTTATTGCCGGTAAATAAAAGTCCGGCTGCTCCACATATCAATCCTGTCCATAAAACTAAAAACTGAGCATTTAGTGAAATTGCTGCTGTATCATTTAATGATAAGTTATACTTATTTTTGATGAAAGTAGCTCTGCCAACAATTACCCAAATTTTTCCCGGAATATACTTCCCGAAAATGGAAAGCCCCATACTGATTATTGCAGATCTTGTGGATACTACATGGTAGCCAAATTTACGTAAAGCTCGACCCCAAATAAATGCATCAGAAAGAAATCCGACAAATACTAAAAACAGAGATAGAATAATTTTTGAAACAGAGTGAATTTCGGGGACAATAAGATAATCGGCGCGGAACAATGCATAGATTAGAAATGCCAGAGAGATATAAATAAAAATGTTAAACCATTTTTTCATAAAAAATCATATTATTTGTATAGTCTCTCATTGTCCTGAATGTCCATCCACATGGCGAACAGGACAAATTGAATGCCCATAATCGTCACAAACATAAATTTGATGAGAAAGTTTTCAGGTATTGCTTCAGGAGAAAATGCAAATTTTACAATTTTTAAAATGTAGTGGACGTTGAAAATTAATAATGCCAAACCTGAAAAATATAGTAGTGCCAATGGATGAAAGTCTCTCAATACATATTTATTCCACATTCTTTTGAAAAATCCTTTGAAAAGTAGGTGTATAATTTTCGGAATAAGTCTGCCAATTTTCATTTTACTTTTTTCCCCAACTCTATATACAGGTTTTATCGGCACTTCTCTAAGGGTACAAGATGCAATATTAAGTTTAATAAGCATATCGTTTGGCATTCCGTATCTTTTGTATATTTTATGAAGTTCAATTATTTTTAGTGCTCTTGCCGATATTGCAGTATAACCTGTTTGGGTGTCGGAAACTCTCCAGTATCCGGACGAAATTTTTGTCATTATGGATAAAACAGAATTTCCGAAATAGCGTTTTTTGGGGATAACAAATCTTGCAGAACGATGTCTGAGTCTGTTTCCCTTAACATAGTCAATATCTTCGGTTATTACAGGCAAACAAATTGACTCTAGCTCTGAAGGGTCCATTTGTCCATCGCCAGCCATTACTGCCGTACAATCTATATTATTATCCTTACACCATTTGTATCCACTGGCAATTGCAGAGCCAACCCCTGTATTTTTGGTGTGTGAAATGAGGATTATTCTATTTTTCTCAGGAGACTTGTTCTCAATCTTTTGAGGTGTAAAAAACTGCTTTTCCTTTTCCGATTCATCTTGGGTGACAATCTCGGCTTCATTATATAGGTCCGGAATTATCCACTGTAATGCAATTTTGGGATTTGAATAGTCATTAGGGTCTTTGTCAATGTACTTTTTTACTACAGCAGCTGTATTGTCTTTAGATAAATCATTGACGATTATTATTCTGTCAACAAAATCCGGCATTGTTTCAATTACTAGTTTAATCTGCTCTTCTTCATTAAAGGCAGGAACAACAACTCCGATAGTTCTATTACCAAGCATTTGAAAATAGGGTTTTAAAAGCTTTCTAAACTTCTCAAAAATACAATTTATTTTTATCTCTGTGGTTTTTTATTTTTACTTTTGTTCAACCGAATGTATAAGATTTGAAATATATATCAAAAATAATATGCCTAGTTGTGGAGATTTTGTTTAGACCTAGAACAGAATCAGTAGTTTTTTGGAGTCTTTTACTAATAAGCAGTTTTTATTTGTTTGTTTTCAAATACACTCCAAGCCTTGACGGAGCCCAACATCTCTACAATGCGAATATTATAGTGGAATTATTTAGAGGAAATAGTTTCATTGAGGATTTTTTTAAAATTAACGATGCTTTGGTCGGCTACTGGTCTGCTCATGCAATTTTGGCATTCTTCAACTGGATTTTCCCTTCATGGATTGCCGAAAAAATGATTTTATTAATTTATCTAATATTTTTACCATTGTCCTTCCGATTTATGATAAAGCAAATTAATAAACACATAAACTATGTTTCTCTACTCATTATACCTTTTAGTCAACATATTTTCTTTTTAAATGGATATTTTGCATTTTGCTTAGCATGGATTTTTACTTTTTTGCTGATAGGCTATATACTTAAACATTATCAAAAAATATATCTTAAGCAGTTTATACTAATTTGTTTGCTAAGCTTTTTATGTTTCCTTACACATATGTTGGTTTTCTCGATATGCATGTTTGTTCTGTTCTCATTTTTACTGTATGAGGTTGTTACCGGAATATTTTTATCAGGATTAAGTAAAACAATTAAATCCTCATTTAGGAATTTGTTACTCATATTTCTTGCAGTACTTCCTGCCTTGATTGCTGCTGTAAAATATTATTTACATGTGGAAAGTCTTAACTATTCTTTAGCCGAGGTACAAGTTTCGGGCGTAGAACTCTGGAGTCAGGTGCGAGATTTAACGGTATTTGTTGCATTCGACCACATTACTGAGACACCATACTCAAAATTTTTATCCTTAATTTTATTTGTGGCAATAATTATCGCAATAATTAGTATAATCAAAAAACAAAAGAAAAAAGAAACATTATTAAATTCTAAATATATTAAATTCTGGACTTTATTATCCTTTTTGGCAATAGTATTGTATTTTAGTATCCCCGATACTTTTGGTACAGGAAATGTTTCCAGAAGATTACTGGTGTTTTTTCTATTTTCCATTACTGTTGTATTAAGTATGATAACATTTCCTAAGATATTTCAATTAGTTTTAGTTTTTTCTTTGTTTATATATACTGTGGGAATTAATATTGAAAGACATTCTCACAGAAAACATTTGGATAGGATAGCCCAGGAATTGATATTTTTGGAGTCTTTTATGGGAGAGAATTCAACATTTACTGCTTTAAATTATTTCCCACAATGGAATAATACACACCATCACTTGTATGTAGGGACAAATAAAGCATTGGTAAATCTAAAGAATCCTCAATGTAAAGGGCAATTTCCTGTTGTATGGAATTATGAAGAACTTCCTCTGATGTTACTTGGCAAATATAAAACCGGACAAATCGGAACACATTGGTATAGCGGGAATGCAGATAATCCAAAACTTGAGATTATTGACTATTTAATAATATATGCTCATAAAGAGTATCTCACTAAAGATAAAAACACAGAACAAAGGGAATATTTGGAAAACTATTATATTCTGCTTCAGGAAGGGACATATGGCATATCTGCACTGTATAAATTTGATGAAACTTACTTGAACGACAGTATATTGAATTGTATTTTATGTCACCCGATTTGGCTTGAAGAAGCAATGCTACAGGCAAATAGTTCTGATAGAACATTTGAAGAATATACTTTTTTTGAATCATTATTTTTAATGGAATACCTTAAGCTTGGCTTAGTAGAAACACCATGTAGTTATAAAAAACAAATATTAGATAATGAAGTTTGGACTGAATATATAAAGGATAAAGCATTAGCAAGCGGTAAGAATTTTGAGCTTCAGATACACGAAGACTCGTATTATATGTTTATTTCAGGTTATAATAAACTTAATCTAGTTAATAATCTTCTTCACTGATTTCGCCATAAAATTTGGTTAAGAACTTTTTTAAAATGCAATTTCTTTTCGCATTTTATTTAGTATTTTTGTGTTTAGTACTTTACAATAATAAAAATATCAAAATATAAATGGGCAAAATAAAACAAATTGGAGTTTTAACTTCAGGAGGAGATGCTCCGGGCATGAATGCAGGAATTCGAGCAGTAGTTCGAACAGCAATTTCAGAAGGGCTAAAAGTAAAAGGTATAATGAGAGGTTATGCTGGTTTGATAAATGGAGATATTGTTTCTATGAACTCAAAATCTGTTGGCAATATTATTCAACTTGGGGGGACAATATTGAAAACTGCTCGCAGTCAGGAGTTTATGACAATCGAAGGCAGGGCAAAGGCATATCAGAATCTCGTGGATAATAAAATTGATGCATTAGTTGTAATTGGTGGTGATGGAACATTTAAGGGCGCTAGAAAATTTATTGAAGAATACGATTTTCCTATAGTGGGTATGCCCGGTACTATTGACAATGATTTGTTTGGAACAGATATGACAATAGGCTACGACACTGCTTTGAATACAGTTGTTCAGGCTGTTGACAAAATTCGCGATACAGCAGCTTCGCACGAGAGACTGTTTTTTGTTGAAGTGATGGGTAGGGATGCCGGTTTTATAGCAACTCGCAGCGCAATTGCCTGTGGAGCAGAAGCTGTGCTCGTTCCCGAAGTGCAAACAGATCTCGAAGCTATATATAAGAAAATCACAGGATACATGAAGAAAAAGAAAACTTCAAGTATCATCCTAGTAGCTGAAGGAGATTCAGAAGGAGGAGCATTCGAAATTCAGAAAAAAATGGAGAAATTCGGAAATGAATTCGAAAGTAAGGTCACAATTTTAGGACATATTCAAAGAGGTGGATCACCAACTGCTTATGACAGATATCTCGCCAGTAGGCTCGGAATTGCTGCAATACAAGCTTTACTAGACGATCAAAGAAGTATTATGATTGGAATGATAAACAGAAATGTTGTTCATATACCGTTCAATCAAACAATAAAACACCATAAAGATATTGACAGAAGCTTCTTGCAAATTGTAGATATACTTAATTCATAGATTTCTGACAATGGGTAAATACTCGTATGCAGAAATATTATTACCTTTGGCTCTAAACACCAGTTTTACTTATAAAATTGACTCTGAACAATCCGAAAAAATTGAAATAGGATCTAGGCTTATTGTTAATTTCGGAAAGCGTAAACTCTATACCGGATTGGTTATAGAATTGCATAATAGACATGAATCGTCTTTCGAAATTAAGCCTATAGAAAGTATTTATGACGAGGAAGCAATAGTTAATGAAACTCAACTAAAATTATGGAAATGGATTGCTGAATATTACTGTTGTACAATAGGCGAAGTTCTCAATGCTGCAATACCCTCTGTTCTTATTCCACATAGCGAAACCAGATTATTTTTGCTTGATTCCGACGAAGTTGTAGAAGTAAACAGTACGGAGCAAAAAATCCTGAGCTTTCTTCTTAATTCAGATAATACAAGTATTACAGATTTGATTAAAAATACAGGAATCAAGAATCCTGTTAGACAAATATATGAATTACAGAAAAAAGGCTTAATTGCTTATTCCGAGAAGGTAAAGACCGGATATAAGCCTTTATATGTGAATATGATAGCATTTGATGTTTCTAAAGTAGAAAAAAATCATGATATATATGATTCAGTTATTTCAAGAGCCTCAAAGCAAGCTGAAATTCTGAAATATATTGCTAATATTATTGCGGATGGAGAACAAACTACATTTGAAATAGAAGAAAAAATAGTAATTCAAGCCTGTAATTGCTCTAGAGCCAGTCTGAAGTCGCTTGAAAAAAAGAATTTAATAAAGCTTTTTCAAAAAACTGTTTCAAGATTTTCAGAAACAAATGAAAATATATTTAAAGATTTTGATTTAAGCCCTGTCCAGAGCAAGTCTCTTATGCAAATTGAAAGGGAGTTCACATCAAAAAAACCTGTTCTTCTACATGGAGTTACTTCGGGAGGCAAAACAGAAGTATATATAAGATTAATTGAAAAAAGATTAAAGCAGAGGAAGTCTGTTTTATATCTTTTGCCTGAAATTGCGTTGACCTCACAAATTATTGAACGTTTACGGAAATATTTTGGTGCTAGAATTGGGATTTATCATAGCAAGTATTCAATGCAGGAAAGGGCAGAAGTTTATAAATCAGTACTGAGAGGTGAACTTGATATAGTTTTGGGAGCAAGGTCTGCAATTTTTCTCCCGTTTTCCAATCTAGGGTTAATTATTGTTGATGAGGAACACGACAATTCTTACAAACAAACAGATCCTGCACCAAGGTATAATGCTCGCGATACAGCTTTAGTACTTGCTCATATACATAAAGCAAACATTATTCTCGGAACCGCAACACCATCTGTTGAGTCGTATTATAATACGACAATAGGCAAGTACTCCCTTGTTGAACTTAATCAGAGATATGGAGATATTAAGCTTCCAGAAATTTTGGTTATCGACATTAAAGATGCATACAGGCGTAAAATTATGCAGGCGCATTTTCATCCTCAACTTGCAAACTTAATACGGCAGACTTTGGATGATAAAAAACAGATAATTCTTTTTCAGAATAGGAGAGGTTTTTCTCCGTATATTCAATGTGCATATTGCGGAAACATTCCGATTTGCAATACCTGCAATGTTAGTCTTACTTACCATAAATTTCGAAATAGTCTTTTGTGTCATTATTGTGGGAAGCAAATAAATTTTCCTGAACAATGCCCTTATTGTACAAGCAAAAAGTTGCTTACTCGCGGTTTGGGCACAGAACTTATTGAGAATGAGGCTGCAATTTTGTTTCCTGAAGCAGTAATTCAGAGACTGGATTATGATACTACCAGAACAAGGAAGAGTTACGAAAATATTATTAGCGATTTTGCATCTGGGAAAATTGACATTCTCGTGGGTACTCAAATGGTCTCGAAAGGTCTTGATTTTGAGAATGTAAGTCTTGTTGGAATAATGAATGCTGATAGTATGTTGGGATTTCCAGATTTCAGAGCATTTGAAAGAAGTTTTCAATTAATGTCTCAGGTTGCCGGAAGATCAGGAAGACGAAAAGACAGAGGAAGGGTAGTAATTCAAACTTTCGACCCAACTCATCCTGTATTGAAATATGTTGTTGAAAACGATTACGATTCATTGTATAAGTCGCAAATGGAAGAACGGCAGGCATTTTTGTACCCTCCTATAAGTTTTTTCATAATAATTAGATTGAAACACAAGGATATATACGTACTTAATAAAGCTGCATCACTACTTGCCAACGATTTGAAAAGAGATTTTAATCAGAGGGTTAAGGGTCCGGAAGAGCCTCTGATTAACAAAATTAAAAACACTTACATTAAGAATATACACCTAAGGTTTGAAAAAAATCTTTCTGCAAAAAAAGTAAAGTCAGTTGTTATGCAGAAATGCAGTGCAGTAAAATCTTTGTCAGATTTTTCGTCTGTGAGCATTCAAATTGATGTCGATCCTGGATAAAAAAATATTTTATGAAAACGCTTATTAAAAATGCTAATGTTATAAATGAGGGAAGAACTTATAAAGCTTCATTGCTTATAGAGGATAGGATAATCAGAGCTATCTCTGAAGATGCCGATTTTAATCCTGATGTTGATGAAATTATAAATGCTGAAGGAAAAATACTTATTCCCGGAGTAATCGACGATCAGGTACACTTTCGTGAACCCGGGCTTACCCACAAAGGAGATATATATACCGAATCCAGAGCAGCTGCAGCAGGCGGAGTTACATCGTTTATGGATATGCCTAATACAAATCCTCCATGCACTTCAAATTCACTGTTAGATGATAAATTTAAAATCGCTTCAGAAAAATCTCTCGTAAATTATTCGTTTTATCTTGGAGCATCAAATGATAATATTGAAGAAATAAAATCTTTGAATCCTCTAAGGGTTCCTGGTATAAAACTTTTTCTTGGATCATCAACAGGCAATATGCTTGTGAGTGACGAGAAAACAATAGAAAATATTTTCAGAGCATCGCCGGTACTTATTGCAATACATAGCGAAGATGATTGTATTATAAACGAAAATCTTGAGAAGTATAAGGCTGAGTTTGGAGAAAATATTCCATTCGAAATGCATCCATTAATCCGTTCGGAGGAAGCGTGCTATTCAATGACAAAAAAAGCAGTAAATATTGCAAAGAAAACAAATTGCCGGTTACACATATTGCATATAAGCACTGCAAAAGAATTGCAATTCCTTTCTGAAAATCCTATAGGTGAGAAGAAAATAACTGCAGAAGTTTGTGTGCATCATTTGTGGTTTAACTCTGATGATTATAAAAAACATGGGGCATATATTAAGTGGAATCCTGCAATAAAAACAGAAAATGACAGAAATTCTTTAATTGAAGCTCTGAAGTCCGGGAAAATTGATATTGTTGCTACCGATCATGCTCCACACCTTACTGAAGAAAAGGAGAACAATTATCTTAAAGCACCATCAGGAGGACCACTTGTACAGCACTCATTGCAAACCATGATAGAACTTGTTCTAAAGGGCAGGTTTAGCATGGAGCAACTTGTTAAATTCATGTGTCACAATCCAGCTTTATTGTTTGAAATAGAGAGAAGAGGCTTTATTCGTGAGAATTATTATGCAGATTTGGTTTTAATCAACATGAATGGAAAAACAAGAGTTAGCAAGGATAATATATTATATAAATGCAATTGGTCTCCTCTCGAAGGAATAAGTTTTAATTCAGAAATTGAAAAAACTTTTGTTAATGGACAAATTGTTTTTGATAAAGGAAAGATTATTAATACTTCAGCAGCAATGGAGCTACTTTATAATAGATGACTGTAAAGTTTGCAGGCAAAGGTCTATGTCCTTATAAGGCTAATATTTGTGTTTTTTTCCTGTCCAGTCTTTTTTAGTGAGATATTTTTCCGCCGAAATTATTGCGTCTGGTTCTATTTCGGTTCCCATAGAGTCGTTCCATCTATTAAGAAATCCGAAAAGTGATATTACACCCAGTATTTCCACAATTTCCCCTTCGTTCCAATATTTTCTTAGATTATTAGCAATCTTGTCATCTACTGAGTTGGGTATAGTTGATGCAGCAAGAGCAAAATCCAGAGCTGCTCTTTCATCCTCTGAAAAAGCATTGTTAGTTTTGTAGTCCCAAATATTTTCAAGCTTTACACTTTCGGCTCCATATCTTTCTCCGGCTCTAATAGTATGAGCTTGGCAATACTGACAACCGGCGGCATAACTGCAAATAAACCCTATCATTCTTTTTAGAGTACTATCGACTCGCCCTTTATTATCCATTACAGCCTTGTTAAGGGCAATAAACGCATATGCAATTTCTGGTCTGTGGTACATGGTTTTTACACTATTCGGACAAAATCCTAAAGTTTCATTAAAGAAGGCTATTAGTTTGTCAAATTCAGGATCATTATGAGCTTTAATAGGTAATACAAGAGCTTGTTTCATAATTATTAGATTATTAAAATGTAAATATATGTTAAAATAATTAAATATTGTTTTAAAATTAAAAATCGCGAGATGCTATTTATAAATATATTAGTACTTCTAAAAGTTACATTTACTTAATGAATTTGCTTACAATTATCTTTGATTTTATTATTAAACTCAAATAAAAATCATAACTTTGAATATTCTTATATGTGCAACAAAAGATTATTTCAATTTGTTATTAATAAAAAAAGGAAACTATGAAAACACTTCTCAGTATTATATTTTTATGTTTTTCGATGAGTTTATTTTCGCAGGTTAACCGTGTAGTTTATGATGAAGTCAGAAATCAGAATATTATCTACGGTCAGTGCGATTTAAGTGCTTTTAATCATGAAGACTTTATAACATGGTTTAAACAGGAATATGATGATTATGCTGTTGATATTTCTGTGAATGACTTTACTCTTGCTGAGAGTATTGACGAGATAATCATATTCTTTTCTACATGGTGTAGCGACTCTAGGAGAGAACTTCCGAGGTTTGCAAAGATACTCGAAGAAGATGCGTTTAATGGGATTAGTATTTTCTATTATGGTCTTGATTCCGCAAAGAAAACGGATATAATTGATGCAGACATTTATGAAATCTACTATGTCCCAACATTTATTCTATACAAGGATGGTAAAGAAATTGGAAGAATAATTGAGCAGCCTGATATGAGCCTTGAAAAAGATATTATTAGTTTTACCATTCCTAGATAAAAATGAGATTATTGTTTTTCATACTACTTATTTCTTTTATTAAGCCTATTTCAATTCTTTCTCAGAATGAACAAATCCTCGTGAAGTTGAACGACATTAGAAACGATAAGGGTGAAATTCTATATGCTTTATACGATAACGAGAAAAATTTTAATGATTCCAAAAATTTTATTAAATCTGGTTCTATAAAAGCAGTTAAGGGTAGTGTCAATTTCGTAATTAATGGAGTTAAAGATGGAGAATATGCTCTTTCAATACTTCATGATGAAAATGGGAACAGTGTTATTGATACTAATGTCTTGGGTGTTCCTAAAGAGGGTTTTGGGTTTTCAGGCAATCCGAAAATATTTTTTAAAGCCCCGAGTTTTAGAGACACCAAATTTATGAAGAGAGGAACAGCTAGTATTCAGATTGATTTGAAGTATTTCTTATGAGCATATACCCTGATAAATATTGTCTTGATATTCATAATTACGAAAGATTTCCGACAATAGACGTTAAGATTGGAAATTCACGAATAGGGAGTAATTATCCTGTCCGGATTCAAAGCATGACGAATGTTCCTGCCACAGATATTGAAAGTTCTATTATACAGACAAAAAAGATATTTGATGCTGGAGCTGATTTCGTTCGAATTGCTACACCAAGAATTTTGGATGTCGAATGTCTGAAAACCATCAAAAAAAGCCTACATGCAGATGGATATATAAAGCCTCTGATTGCAGATGTTCATTTTAATCCCCGTATAGCAGAAGAGGCGGCAAAAATCGTTGAGAAAGTAAGGATTAATCCTGGTAACTATATAGATAAGAGAGCGGTATTTAAGCAAAAAAAATATTCAGATTCAGAATATAAGCTTGAGTTAGAAAATATTCACGAAAATATAAAGCCCTTACTTGCAATATGTAAGGAATATGGTACTGCGATACGTGTAGGGTCTAATCATGGCTCCCTTTCAGATCGAATTCTTACACGATTCGGAAATACTATTGAGGGAATGGTTGAAGCCGCCATGGAATACTTAGAGATAATGATAGCCGAAAACTTTATGAATGTTGTTGTGTCGATGAAAGCCAGCGACACAAGAACTATGGTAAAGGCATGCAGACTTCTAAATGCACGGATGTTGCAAACCGGAAAGATTTTTCCCCAGCATCTAGGAGTAACTGAAGCTGGTGAAGGCGAGGACGGAAGACTTAAATCTGCAATAGGTATTGGTGCGTTGCTTTCAGATGGAATAGGAGGAACAATTAGAGTTTCACTTACCGAAGCTCCGGAAAAAGAAATTCCATTTGCAAGATTATTGGTTGATAAATTTGAAAATAAGAAGTTTAAATTTCAGGTAAGTGCCGGTGTTGAAAATACCTATAATCCATATATCAACCAAAGAAATATTCAACCACTTAGCTTTATTTCAACTAATTACTTAGTGCTAGGAGATTATTCTGTAAATAAAAAAAATCAACCTGATTTAATTTATTGCGAAGATAGATGTAATATTTATCCTGAAAAGCATTACTTGATGCCTTATCAATTTTTTAAAAATTTGGAAGTGAAATCATCGAATATTTATCCATTATTCAATATTTCAGAATTTACACAAGCTAAAAGTAAAAAGTATAATTTTTGTTTTATAAGTCTTACTGCCTTCGAACTAAGAAAAACTAATTTTTTTGAAATCGCAGAATTATCAAAGATTTGCCTTATTTTGGAAATTGCTACTGATTTTCCGATAGGAGAAATAAGATATACTTACAATCATATAAAAAAGATTAATAAGGATATACCAATAATAATTAAATATGAATCAGACTCAATTAGTAACGAGTCAATTCTTGCTGATATAGGAATTTTTCCTGGTTCTGCATTAATAGACGGGCTTGTATCCGGCATTTGGATAAGGACATCTAGTAAAAAATCTAATCCTGTAAATTTAAGTTTTGATTTGTTACAAGCAGCAGGACTAAGATTTTCCAAAGCTGAGTTTATTTCATGTCCTTCGTGCGGCAGAACGGAGTATGATATTGAAGAAGTCAGTAAGGAAGTTAAAAATGCTTTTGCTCACCTGATAGGACTTAAAATTGCTGTAATGGGATGTTTAGTTAATGGTCCTGGAGAAATGGCTGATGCAGATTATGGTTGTGTTGGCTCAAAAAAAGGCGAAGTACATATTTATAAAGGTAAAACGGTAATTAAGAAAAATGTGGCAGAAGAAAATATTGTAGAGGAACTAAGTAGAATAATTAAGGAAAATGAAGAATTAAAAAAATAAAAACATAAAAAAATAGATAGTATGACGCAATTAAAAGAAAAATTCTATGACTTAACTACTTATAAGGGATTTAACACATCACTTGATTTGTTAAAAAAATACGGTTGGATATTAAATCCAATACCATGGTTAGTATATAAAGCTCTTTCACCTGAAATTTCAACTGAAAAGCAGGTTGATGCCGCCAAAAAACTTATATTAGCTGGCAAAGAAACAGGCGTTAAAAGAATGAAAATCAAAGTTAATCATAAAGCAGGGCTTGAATTTGGATCAATGTTCGAAGGAATTCCTATTAAAGCAAATATGGGAAATAGCGGAGAAATTGAATTAGAAATAGAATATGACACTTTGGAAAATTCATCAGACAATCAGTCAATTACAAAATCGTAATGTTTTAGTTTATGGAAATATTAATGCTATCACTTATACTTGCAGTGACTATACTGTTCGGAGTTATAATACTAATGCGTATAGCCAAAAAGGATTCAGGAGATAATGCTTTGAAGATAAATGAATTACAAATTCAACTCAACCGATTTGAGGCCGGATTAAAAGATGATTTCAAAATTAATAGAGAAGAAAACTCAGCCATCGCAAAATCTAACAGAGAAGAATTAAATAGTAGCTTAAAAGATTTTACCTTAGAACTAAGATCTAAATTCGACGAAATTAAAAAGGAACAAAAAGAACTTACAGAGAAATCAGTTGCTCAACTTGATAAAATCACAAAGGAAAATAAAAGCGATAATTCTCAAATGAGAGACGAACTGTCAAAATCCTTGAAGGATTTCCAGGCAGCCTTTGATAAAAACGTAGAATCATTTAACAATTTACAGCGTGAGAAATTTGCAGTTCTAGATGAGAAGCAAAACAAACTTATTGAGAGTACCGAGAAAAAGCTCGAAGAAATGCGTCATACTGTTGATGAGAAACTTCAAAAGACTCTTAACGAGCGCCTTAGTCAGTCCTTTGAATTGGTAGGTAAGCAACTCGAAAGTGTTCAAAAAGGTCTTGGCGAAATGCAAACACTTGCACAAGATGTGGGAGGCTTAAAGAAAGTTTTAAGTAATGTAAAGATGAGAGGTGGTTTTGGAGAAATTCAACTCGCCATGCTTCTTGATCAAATTCTCGCCCCCGAGCAGTATGAACAAAATGTGAAAACAAAAAAGAATAGTAACGATAATGTTGAGTTCGCAATAAAACTTCCAGGTAGAGATGATGATGGTACGATTGTATGGTTGCCAATCGATGCAAAATTTCCAAGGGATATTTATGAAACACTTCAGGAAGCATATGAAGACGGGGATGCGGATAAAATTATCAAAGCCCAAAAATTACTCGAGTCTACCATAAAAAAAATGGCTAAGGATATTCACGAAAAATATGTAGATCCTCCCAATACTACTGACTTTGCAATACTATTCTTGCCATTCGAGGGAATTTATGCCGAGGTAGTACGTAAAGCGAGTTTGCTGGAAGATTTACAACGAAATTACAGAATTGTGGTTACCGGTCCAACAACTTTAGCTGCTATATTAAATAGTTTACAAATGGGATTTAGAACTCTTGCCATACAACAAAGAACATCTGAAGTATGGAAAGTTCTAGGCGCTGTTAAGTCGGAATTCGAGAAATTCGGGGGATTAATGCAAAAGGCTCAGAATAATATTCAAACAGGACTTAATCAACTTGATGAAGTTATGGGCAAGAGAACTCGTGCAATTGTAAGAAAACTGAAAGATGTGGAATCTTTAGATGAACATGAGTCTAATCTGATTCTACCTGAGGCAACCGGGACTGATTCTGATTCTGATGCAGATGATGAGGCTTAAGTATTTTATTATTTTCAACTACTTATAAGCTTTTTTGATCTGCTTTTATGATGCTTAGATTTATGAAAAAACTATATTTGCCGTAAATTATATTAAATGTAATCTTTATGAAAGAAATACTTATTGCTCTATTTTTATCATTTGCTCTTGTGTTTATTTCTTGTAATTCTTCTGAAAATGATAGCCAAGAAAATAATGAATCAAAAATAGAAAAGGATGTGGCAGATGCTGCAGAGAGTTTCAGACCATCAGTTAATATAGAATATCTCGAGGATTTTTTGACTTTTCAAACTCATGAAGATATTGAATCTTTTTTCGGATCTGAAAATGTCGAAAAAACAAAAATTTTGAAAGAAGAGGGAACTGTATTTTATCCTATAAGCATTCTTAATCCTCAAAATAGAAACAGGGTTTTTATATATTGGAAGGATGAAGATTATAAAAATCCAATTTTTGTAGAAGCATATTATTCATATTATTCTCATGAGTTTGTGGTCTTAACAGATGAAGGCGACACATATACTACAAAAGATGGCATAGCAATAGGCACAAAAATTCCTGAACTTGAGAAGATTATTGGGGAATTCAGCTTTTATGGTCTAGCGTGGGATATGGGGGGATTAGTTTTTGGTCACAACAAGAAATATAGTAATTACAAGATTAGCCTTGGATATCTCGCAGAAGACTGGCCCAATGAATTATATAAGATCTCCGGTGATCGTGAGTTTAAAAGTGATAATGAAATTGCCCGAAGAAATCAACTTGAAGTTGTAAGTATTAAATATTTCCCTGAATAGACTGATCTTTGTGATGAATAATCCTATTACTGAATATCACAATACAACACAAAGTCAGATTAAGTTTTGTATGCAGTGTTCGCATTTCGCAAAATATATTTTTCAGTTCCGCTCTATTGTTGTTTTCCCATCTCTATTTACTGCTATAGCAATATTTCTTAATTTATGGTCGGATAATTTTGAATTTGTTCTTCAGCACTTTAATAAAAGAGTAATTGGAATTGCAGTCATAGAACAAATTGACATTATGGCTCGAATATCACAATTCTATAAAGCTCTCCTTTTCGGTGTATTGATATTTTTTGCAATGAACTTTTTATTAAACATTGGTAGAGATAAAATTAAAGGATCAATTATTGAATTAAAGTATATTAAATATATTTCCATTGCAGGTTTGTTTTTACTACTATATGCTCTCTTTGGGATAAATGTATCTTCATCAATTAATATTCTCATAGTGGTATTAATTTTTTTTGTGCTTGTTATTGTTTCTAGAGAATTGTTGAAAACAAAGATATTAAACTCTGAAAATGATTATTTATGGTTTTTGATTTACGCTTTTTCGCTAAGTTTTCTTTTTTGTTTTGTTTTTCAGAAGTTTGTTATTGGAGAATTTGCAATTGTTTTAGCAGTAGTTTTACCTATTCTTCTTGGTTTATTATGGCTTTCAGGAATTAAAGAAATGTCCGTTATTTTCTTCAAACTAAGATATATTATACTATTACCTTTTATTTATGTGTTCTTTCAAGAATTATTTGTTATTCTTAACCAATATGGAGTCGCTTTTTTAAACCCTATATATACAAGTTTGATATTTCTCTTTTTACTGGTTCCAGCAGGGATTAGGATAAATATTAAAAAATCATCCTATAAGTTTCTTAATAAATATTATATTCCACTATTTGCAGGAGGATTAATATTATTCACTTATTATTCTGTTTATGTTACTTTGCAAAACGAATTGTTCGAGATAGCAAATTCCTCGAATAGTATCATGAATATTTTTATTTACGGAAAAATGCCCGTAGCAGAATTTCTTGGAACTCATTTGCTTGCAGACCTTTTTAGTCCTGTACTCTATACTATTCTAAGTCCGTATGATGCTGACTTTAGTTATATTTCATATAATTTTATCTATCAGGTTTTTTATCTTTTTTTATGTTTCTTTTTGGTTCTAAGGATTACTCGTAACAAATATATAGCATTAGTTTCGGTTTTATTTTTCCCATATTGGGTAAATGTTTTCTGGTCTGTATCATCATTCCCCGTTTTACTTACTCCTCTTGTGATTTATTATACATATAAGAATCCGATATTTCGCAACTGGCTGTTGTTTTTTGTTTTTAGTGTGTTTGCTCTAGCGTGGAAGCCTGATACTGGATTTATTAGCATATACGGACTGCTTGCCGGAGTAATTTTGATTCTTGTTCTTAGATATAAAGAAATAAAAAAGCTAGATATTCTTTACTCCTTTCTAATGGTTTATGGACTGCTAGGGTTTATTTTAGTATCATTTGAATTATTCTTTAATATTCCAGTAAGAGAAGGAGTAGGAAAGACTCTAGAGTTCTATTCCTCCAGTCCGCAGGCAAGAGGATTGCCACAACTTGCCTACAATTACGACCGAATATTTACAATACATCATATTATATACCCAATACTTGTTACCATCTCGGGAGTATTCGCATTATCAAAACTTAGAAAAACAAGAGCAAATAATCTACTTTTAATTATTACAATTATAATTTTTTCAATATTTTATTTGGTAAATTTCCAAAGAGGCTTGACTCGTCATTGCTTTGCTGAAGGTGGCGATAGTTTTATTACTTCTTTTGCTTTAGTAATAATAGCTCTAACTGTTTATTTATTTAAAACCTCAAGAATTAAAAAGCATATTTTGTTTTTTATTGTCCTTTCAGGTTTGATAATTTTCTTTAAGTTTCCGAAAGAGCCTATAAATCTAAATTTATACGAAGCATTTACTACAAAACTTCAAAGCAATTATGTAGTTAGCAAAAAAGAAAAGATCTCCAGAGCAATAATAGATAACGAATTTTATGAAAGAGAAATTGGAGAGATAAGTCGGTTTTTGTCCTTAATTCCTGATGGCGAAACGTTCTATGATTTTTCGAATACTCCTGCTTTATACTATACATCAGGGAAAGAAATGCCTGTATATTTTATTCATGCTTTGGCAATTACAAACGAAAATCTTCAATTAAAAGAAATTCAAAGTCTTAAGCGATATAAAATTCCATATGTGATTTTTTCACATGTGCCTGCTAATTGGTGGGACAATACCGATGGAATCCCAAACACAGTAAGGTTTTACAAGATATCAGAATATCTATATCAGAACTACTCACCATATAAAATTATAGGGAATTATGCTGTATGGAAAGAAAATTCTTACTCGTGTAAATTAGCAGCAGATTTTCCTGACGATACTGTTTCAAGTAAACTTAAGATATATAATTTCAGGAAACTTGCGTATATCTGGGCAAATTACGACAAAGCAATTATTTCTGCAAAGGAAGTTGATGGTACAACATTCAAGCAAGATGTTAATTCACTTATTATACCAAGGACTATTAATAAATCTAAAGGCAATTATTTGTCTGTAAGTATATTAAACTCATCAAAACAACAAGGACAAGGGATTGTCGATTATTTTAGCTTGAATGAGCATTTAGGTCAGTTTGCATTTGATATTTTAGGGAACGAAGATAAAGAGAATTATATTATTAGAATCAGTACACAATATAATTGGTACGCAAATCAAGTTGACAGTATCTCTGTGAGGCTTGAGAACGATATGCAGATAGCAGACATCAAACTTCTTTTGGGAGACTGATTTTTTAGTTAAACAAATTGATAATTAATATATCACAGTTTTTTAGTTTTTTTATTTTTGCGAAGAAAGATAATAGAGAGTTTTAATCGAGTTATTTATTGAAATCTATAATTATGTTTGATGAATTGAATAGATATAAAAACAATGGTCATTTCTTTTATTCGAAAGGAGATAATCTTGAAGAAGTTAGTGCTGACGTTCCAAATTTACCGGGAGTTTTTTATATACTTAGATTAGCAAATGGAAAAATTGATTTGGTATTTATAGGAAAATCCGGACCTAATCCAATTTCGATTAAATCTAAAGGGCAAGGACTAAAGAAAGGTATAAATAGTTTCATTGAAAACATGAAGACTCAGGATTTTTTTGAAGAAAAAATTAAAAAGGAAAAAATCGATGCACTAGATATTTATTGGTGTGTAACTTTTGATAAGAATACCATAGATCTGCCTAGCTATGTTGAGGGTTTATTACTACAGATTCATTTACATATTCACGATGAGCTGCCGAAATGGAATAAGGAATTATAAATAATAATTTTATCTCTCCTTGGTTCTAATTATTATTTACCATAAGAATTTCTTTTTAACTTTGCCTCAGATTAAAAATTGAATTCATTAGAGAGCAAATAGAAATGTTACAACTTGACAGAGCAATTATTCATCTTGATATTATCAACAAATGTTTTATCTGTGATATATCTAAATGCAGGGGGATTTGTTGTGTTGAAGGAGATTCCGGTGCGCCTTTAGAGAAAGATGAAGCCAAAGAGATTAACAAAATTCTGCCAAAAATAATTGAGAGGCTTACCCCTGAGGCACGGTTGGAAGTTGAAAAAGATGGAGCCTGCATTATAGATTTTGAAAATGATTTGACAACAAATACAATTGGGGAGAATGGACCCTGCGTTTTTACTCAGTACAACGAAGACGGAAGCTCATATTGTCTCATCGAAAAAGCTTATGAGGAAGGATTAAGTTGTTTTCAAAAACCGATATCTTGCCATTTGTATCCTATAAGAATTCAAGAATACAAAGATTTTGATGCTGTCAATTACCATGAATGGCATATTTGTAAAGATGCTGTGAAATATGGAGAGAGCGAAGGTGTACCGATTTATGTCTTTTTGAAAGGGGCACTAATTCGCAAATACGGGAAGGACTGGTACGAGGAACTTTGTACTGTAGCAATAGAACTTCGTTCGAGGCTAAGGAAATAGTAATCAGGAAGCAAATAATCTAGATCCTGCAAATCCTAGTAAACTGGCAAGAATTCCTAACACAACACTGGATAAAATATAGACTGTAGCATAAAGAATGTTGCCCTCTCTCATCAAGATTAATACTTCGCCAGAAAATGCAGAGAATGTCGTGAATCCTCCTAAAACCCCTCCCGCTAAGAATAGCTTCCAACCGGGATTGATATTTTCTCTGTCTGCTAAACCATAAATAAATCCTATAAAAAAACAGCCTGCAATATTAACTATAAGTGTACCGTAAGGAAAAGCTGAGCTGTATTTTGCATTCATTGTTGTTTGAATAAGATATCTTAAAATGCCTCCCAGAAAACTTCCTGCTCCAACTGCCAGTAGTTCTTTCATATATATAATTATCAGATTATAATACTACAAATTTAATGGTTTGAATACTATTTTTGTATAAGATTCTGCAAAAATATATTCCATTTGATAATCCTAGTAAATTTGACGAAAATTTAAACTCATTGTATTCAGCTTCTACTGGTATAGATTTCTGAATAATTTTTATTCCGTTAATATTAAATATCTCAATGTCAATAGTCGTTTCTTCCATGCTGCTTATTTCTATCGTAAAGTCATCTGTAACCGGATTTGGATAAAAAGAGATTATATCAATTTTGTCAATATCCATAATGTTTAGTTCGATTCGTCTTGTAATTTTATTTCCGATATTATCTGTTGCTGTCAGATAAAACTCTTTTTTTCCTGCTGAATTTTGAGGAGGCAAACTCACTAAACCTGCTGAATCTATCAATACTTCGTTTTCATAATTATTGGGATAATACATTACTGTATTTATTCCTCCTGAGAAGGGTAGAGGAGGCAATTCGCAGTAATAAGTTCCGGTATAAGTTTTTATTCCCGCTGTTCTGTGATAATTCGGCACCAAATCGTAATATGATACTTCTATTCTTCCATCTTTAAAAAGTCTGGCGGTAGCACGGAATTTTGCAAGATTCATCGCTCTCCAAGAAATCATTACACACGAATCTGTAACTACATAATCGGTAATTGGCATTTCAGTGTATCTGTATCCAGCAAATATTGTAATCTCCAGATCGTTATACCAAGATGCAGGGGCGTATTCATAAGGATATCTTTCAAAAAAACTGTATTTGTAATCATGAAAATAAATGGTTCCGTTAGCTCCAACAAAAATTGTATCCCACAATTTTCCAGCAAACGGAAATTGCCAACCTGGTATAATGCTTTGATTTACAATGAAGTTAAAGTCAATACTGTCGGGTTCTGCATATGGTTTGAAATATTTTTCCTGATAATACTCGTCTGTTATATAATTCATATAATTGTAAGGCATAGAACCTCCTTCTGCACCAACCTGAAATTCTATGTTTTCGCCGGTTCTGAAGTTTAGTTTTGCAGGAATTTCGAGTCTGAGAATATCATCATCTGGATTGGGAGTAATTTGTATTGTGACGGCATTCATAAATTGTGATGCAGGGGATAATTGGTGAGGATTGTTTTCTGAAATCCCAAGGTATTCTCTTACATTATTTTCACTATATTGTCTGACAGAAAAAAACTGAACTTCACCCGAATGGTGCCCAGCGTTATCAATAATCAGAAATATTTTTGCTTGAGAACTTGCCTCTGAATATTTCAAGATATCTGTTATATCTATTCCAAATTCAAGAACATCTGAGTTTGGAATAGTGTCAATACCAGTCATTCTGTGATTTCCTCCTTGATAATTAAATATCGGAAAATCAATAATTCTCTCAGGGTACGCAGATTTAATATCGTTTGAAATTCCTGCAGATATTTTTATTGCATTTCGTGATCGATGTTTTAGTTTTATTTTGAAGGTGAGTTCTGGTCTGTACGTTGCGTCGGGAACAGGGAAATAAACTTCATTATTAAAAACATGAGTTATGGCATCGTATTTCAGGAGAAAAAAATCATTACAAATCATCTCTCCATGGGTGTTTACTATTATCCAAAATGTTTTTTCATTATCATGAAAGTCCACAATTCCATCTCCATTGATATCAATAGTGTCGGTAATCAGTCCATCTCCGTTAAAATCGACTTCAGTGTTTTCGTAATATCCCACAATGGTCATACTGTGTGTTGGTGCTCCTAACATGTGATTATAAACACATCTTTTTTGATATGGTTCAGCCATATCAGGATCAGAAATTAGTCCTACAGGTCCTGAACTATAGAGGAAAGAATGGTTTGAGTAAAAAATTGCAGTTCCTCCTGGAGTTTCAGATTTTAAATGGTCGTGCAGATAGTGTTTTAATATTTTCAAGTCTTCACAATTTTCGACTTTCAAACTATGATAACCCGAAATCCTGTATTTCATACTGTTATAGTACTTGTTATATCCATTCATCCATTGTTTCCCTCTGAATTTATATTCGCTGTCTTCAATAAAATCAAGCTCTGCAAAATCAATAATACTTGGATTTCCCTGACTTTTGTTAATATTCCACGAATCGAAAGCGCTTGCTCCAAACCATCCGTTACCCTCATTTAGAAAATTAAACGAATAAATAGGAGCAAAAATGCTCGATGAATCTGCCGGTCTGTTTAAGAGACGGTTGAACTCATAAGTTAAACAGTTAAAAGCTCCTGCAGCCTGCCCGCAACTTGGTAAATTGTATTGATTGTAAAAAAATGGAGGAAAAAATTCTGTATTTCGATTATTTACAGTTGGAGGTAATTTTGGTGAATTGTCAGAAAAATAAACTTCAGGAATAGGATAAGGTTCTATGTAAAAAGTGTCGCAAACAATTTGTGCATTAATAGACAGACTTGATGCTAAAAGGAAAAAGAAAAAACTCAATTTATAGCCTAATTTTATTAGTGAAATTCCGAGCATCAGATTAGTTTTTGTAATAATAATTCAATTTGCTTAATTACTAACTATTCATCTCTAAATATTATTATCTTTTCAACGGAAATAAATCCATCAGTCTTTATCTGAACGATATACATTCCTGATTGTAGATTAGAAGTATTTATCTTTACACGTTTCTCTCCGTATGCTTCTGCTTTTCCTGTGATTATCTTTTGACCATTTAGTTTGTACATTTCAATTTCGGGTTTTTCAACCGAAGTGCCTGTAAATTCAATATAAAAAAACTCCCGGGCGGGATTTGGAAAAACACTTACTGATTTAAGAGAATTTGTATTAAGGAGGTCTAACATTACTGCAGGTCTTAACATTGCAAAACTAGTAATAACTGAAAGATTTTCTTCCCATTCGTATATTGATGAGGGAAACTGCCATCTGTTGATATGATCGTGCACATATGGAAGCAAGTTCTGTTTAAATTGGTGTACTGCATCAATAATTTTATCGGGGCTTACAGTATTTTTCAAATGGTAATTAAATTTTCGGGTAAAGTCATTTCTAAATCCGGGGATTTTCATTAGTCTTAACATCAGTTCGTAGCCCCATACTTTATAATCTTCCATTGGTGCATTTTCATTTAGGAATGGACTTAGGTTATCTTCGTGGTATGCTCTTAAACCGCCATCAAGATCGAGAAACATCCATCTCCATCTACCTCCTACAGTATCATGTCTCCAGCACTCAACATTATTATGTGGCCAGTCTCGGTTATTGAAAAAAATCTGCATACATTTATAGTCGATGTAATTATCGACATCCATAAATTTCTTTATTTCAGCATAAGTGTCCGGATGTTCAGGATTGTTGTTGTCAATATACCTTAACATTTCATTGTAGTGCTGTCTGCTTCCGGATTCAACTTTTAAGTTTACTGAAAGTCTGTCAATATTATCATGAGGTATGTTATAGTTTTGCGCAATGTAGTAGTTGTCTCTTCTTTCTTTCACATATTGTATTCCCCAATATTCGCCATTAACGAAAGTTATAACAGTTTTAAAAGCGAGATAATCTAAATTTAAATCTTTAACAATTGTTGTTGCAAGTTCATCCTTGAATAATGTTGCCGACCAGTCACCCATTGTTGTATTAAGTAGAAGCCTTTTAAACTTTTTGTTTTCTCTATCCTCAAAGAAAGGGTATTCGATATATTCTTTGCCGTAACTTTCTCTTGCATACAATCTGAATGTTTTTTGCCTATATCTTCTTGTTGCGCCTCCGTGGGCTCGAATTCCAACTTTTTGGCTAACCTGTTCTTGTCCTTTTTCATCAAAATATGAGAAATATGCTTCTCTTTCCCACACTCTGCCACGGCGGTGTGCATTTGATTGAAGTCCTGTATCATAAGAAGCTCCGGGGACAGAAATTCCTGAATGGTAATCGTAAAGGTTTTTGGGATCGCTTATTAAGGAAACAATCGGAAGGCTGATTTTTTTTGGATCATGATGTCCAGTCCAAAAGGATCCGTATATTTCAGGTCCTGCAGGTATCCCATTGATATATGGTCTGGCTCGAATAACATGAATTTTAGGTACTTCGGATAATGGAGGTAGCCAAAAATCAGGTTCTGCGGTGGGGATTTCAGAATAATAATTTGGATTTCCAGCTCTGGAGTCAATTTTTATCGCACTATTGTACAAAAAACTACTGTCAGATACCTTTCCTGCATCAATTGTATATCTTATTTCAGTATTTTCATCTGAGGTAATCTGCAATAAGAAATCATAATCATAATATCCAGGAGAATGCGAAAAGCTTAGACTTATGTTCACAGGAGGTATGTTTTGTCCTGAATTTGATTCACCTGGACTTGGTTTTGCAAAAATTACCAAATTATCTGAAGCGTCAGGATATCTTCCGAAAGATAAGTTTGGTTCGATTGCTACGGGAGGAAATCTGTCGAGAAGAATTCCTTCATTGTTTGAAAGTATAACAGGCTCTCCGTTGCGGCTTATTCTGAAATTTGTGTGCAGTTCATATCCATGCCAATTACGGTCTTTACCACTAGCAAAAACAATAATAAATTCTCCGGGCTCAATAAAATATTCAGGAAATTTCCACTGGAGAGGATTCGCATCATTATCAGATAGACTGTAATCATACAAATTTATAGGCTCAGAATAATTATTATAAATTTCTATCCAGTCGTGATGTTCTCCATCAACATCTGTAATTGAGCTGTTATTTGAAGACATTATTTCGTTAATGAGCACTTGTGGGTATGCATTTAGTGCAACAGAAGCAAGAAATATGAATAGAATAAATCTCATAAATAAATGTCAGAATTGCATTCCAAAACTAAACCCTATCAATAGGAATCTTAATTTTTCTGTAAATTCCTGTCCTATGTTTTCGGATTTATATTTTAATAACCCAAACTGGCTTATCGCTTTAAAACCTGCATTTGCACTAATATTTTCATTAATTCGAATATTGTATGTCAAGCCCGGTTCCATATAAAGTCCTCCGCTGTATTTGTAATTTTCGAATGGATTTATTTTGTAGTTCCCTGAAAAGCCGTATCCTATTTTAAAATAATATTTCATTGTTGGCATTACATTTTTTCTGTTTAGGCTTATTTTTGCATAAGTTGGGAGAAAGAATTCATTTTCAAGAAAAATTACTCCAATTCCTGCTCCGACACAAAACATGTCTGAGAGGTTTTTTATCATACCTGCTTCTCCATTAAATCCTGAACGAAAAACAATTGTTTTATGAGTCATTTGACCTCCCATTACATATGAAGTATTTACAAACACCTGCATAGAACTGTCTGTTTGTGTAAAACAGTTAATGCTAATCAAATATAAAGTTAGACATGCAGTTATTGGTTTAAATAATTTCATAATTAGTAATCGATGCTAACAAATTTTTTCGTTATGTATCTTACCGGATACCATGCAGCGAATGTACCGATAGTAAATACTGCAATAAATATATATAAGATGTCAATTGCCTTAAGGTGAACAGGATAGGCATCAATTATAAATGCTCCGGCAGTGCCTAACGACACCAAACCATATTTCATTTGTAAATAACTTACTAAAGCTCCCATTGTCACACCTGTAAGTGCACCACATACTGTTATAAAAATTCCTTCGGCGAAGAAGATTCTTCTAATCAGAGAGTTATCAGCTCCCATGCTTTTAAGGACACGTATGTCATGCTTTTTGTCAATAATGAGCATTGTCAGTGAGCCAGTAATATTAAATGATGCTATCAGCAGAATAAAAACAAGAATCATAAAGATTGACCATTTTTCTGCTTTCATTATTTTGTATGCATATTCATGTTGCAAATTTCTGTCTTTCACTATAAATTCGTCTCCGAACACATCTTTTAATAAACTCATTGCTTTTGTAGAAGAAAAGCCTTTTTTAAGTTTAATCTCTACTGAAGAAATTTCAGTTTCGTACTCTAGCAATTCTTGAACAACATTAAGCGGTAGAATAATATACTTATTATCGAACTCCTGTTGTATTGCAAAAATACCTCCCGGATAAACAATCGCTCTGTTAAGATTGTCTGTTGCATCTTGAAAGTTTCCCCTCATTTGCCTTGTTCGGCTAGGGACATATATTTTTAGTGGCAGCGAGTAATCAATAACAATTTGAAGATTATATGCGATCCCTCTACCAACTATTGCTACGGGAGCCTGGTGAAAATCAAGGATAAATTCTCCGCTTACAATCATAGAGTCTAATCCTGTTAGCTTAATATAATTGTCATCAACGCCTTTTATTGTGGCAATCATTTGTTTCTCGTTAAACTCCAGCATAGCATTCTCTTCTAATGTAAGAGAGTAAGCCTCTACATAATCAAGTGTATTTAAATTTTCAAGTATTTTATTGTTAGGTTTAAATGTTTTACCGTATTCTGCCTCTATTTTAATGTCGGGATCGAAGGAGTTGTTTAACCTCTTTAACAAGTCTTCGAATCCGTTAAATACTGATAGAATAATTACAAGTGCTGCAGTTCCTGTCGCTACACCAGCAACAGAGATGAGACTAATTATATTAATGGCATTTCTCGATTTTTTTGAAATCAGATATCTTTTAGCTATGTAAAATGGCAGATTCAATTATTATGATTTTAAAGCATCATCAATTTTGTCGATATAGTCGAGGGAATCGTCAAGCAGAAATCTCAATTCCGGTATTCTGCGTATACTGTGTCTTATTCTGGTTCCCAGCTCATATCTAATTTGCGAAGAGGCATCGTTAAGTTGTTTTATTGTTGCTTCTGAATCATTTGAAGGAAAAACACTTATGAAAATATTTGCGATACTAAGGTCTTTTGTTACTCTTACTATGCTTACCGTTAGCATTTTGCCGGGAACCCACTCAGATGCTCTTAATATAAAAAGTTCTCCTAGCTCTTTCTGAATAAAGGAAGCAACCTGATTTTGTCGTTTTGAAAACATAAAATATATTTTTTCTCAAAAATAAAGAAAAAAATCGGTATTTCGGTTTTGTCTGTTTAAAACTGATTTGAATTAGATTATTGAATCGAAATATTGCTTTTCCTCGCTGAAATTTAGATACGGATATTCTTTTTCTATTTTTTTAATTAATTCTGTTTGCTTTCGGCAAAATAATTTATACTCTTCAGTATCTGAATTAAAAGGTCTGTGGGAAGCAGATTTATTTATTGAATGTATTTTTTTGTTTAATAAAACTGTTTTCTCAGTAAAAAATACTTCTGCAAATTTTTCCCATATGTAGTTTATTGCCGTTTCAGAAGGATGCAGCATGTCGTCAGCATAAAATCGATAATCACGTAGTTCGTCTTGAATAATTTCATAAGCAGGGAAATAGTATATCTTTTCTGAATACTTTTCTTTTAATTCCTTTATTGCTAAAAAAAGACTTGCTTTACTGAACTGATTATTTGTTGCGCCATCTTTCCAATGCCTTATTGGACTTACAGTATAAACTATTTTCAGATTCTGATTATTAATCCATATTTTTTCGAGCAGACTTTCCCATTTTTGTATTATTTCACTAGGACTCAACATTTTTCTGAAAAATATTTCCTGATTTTGTTTATGACAATTCCCTGCAATATTTCCAGTGTCTTTCAAAAAATAAGTAAAAGCGGTTCCAAAGCTAACAAACATCAATTCAGATCGTATTATTGAATCTCTTAATAGTTTTAAGGCATTATTTAAGTTTTCTAAACATTTGTATAATTCAGTTGCCGAAAAACTACTATGAAAACCATAATGATTCCAAAGTCCGTTTGAAAAGAATAATTCATTTTCTTCTATCTGTTTTTCATCTAATGCCGATTCTATGCTATCAGCTATTGAGTATGGGTTGTAAAGAATTCCGGAGGGATTTACCGTTACTGGGATTTTATTGTCTATGAGTTTTTCTCCGATATTATTTGCAAAGCACGATCCGCTTAATACGCACTTCGTTTTATGATTGATATCGAAATCAAAATCGGGCATATTTATTTTTGTGCGAAATTCCATTTACATATTTTTTGTAGTAAACACAAAGATAAGGATTTATCATTAGATTTGATAAACTTATAATTTATGTTAAATGAAGGAAATTGCCTTTTAAGCTGGATATTTCGGCGTTTACCGAAAAAGATTTTCATTAGCTTTGTATCAGGATTATATTTGTGCTGTTAATTAAAATTTAGAATTATGGAAAATTATAAAAGAAACCAAGAAAAAAAGAAAGCTTTAAAAAAGCACAGAAGTATAAGACTGATAGTATTTGGCTTATTCGTTTTATTGGCAGGTGTGAGTATGTTACTCACTAATATCGGATTTTTGCAAGCAGAGATTCATAATTACATTTTTTCGTGGCAATCTCTGTTAATCGCATTGGGAATTCTGTTTATATCAGGCGGATTCAGAAGGCACTGGTTTGGTGGGTTGGTTTTAATCACAATAGGCACGGTTTTTCTTATTGACATGATTTACGGAGAAACACTTGGATTAAAAAACCTTATTTGGCCAATAATTCTTATGGTAGTTGGTTTAGCAATTTTGATTCGAATATTTTTGCCAAAATCAAAAGATTGTTGTTTTAAAACGCATATTATTTGTGATATGGATAAGAATTCGAGCAGCGACGATTATCTTGAGTCTGAAAGGGTTTTTAGCGGGGTTAATTTTAAAGTAGATTCACAAAATTTTAAAGGAGGTAATGTGTCTTTTGTTTTTGGTGGTGGAGAAATCGATTTTAATGATGCAAAATTAGCAGAGGGGATAAACAGGCTTAAAATTGAATGTGTTTTTGGAGGAGTTAAAATCAGAGTTCCCGAAAACTGGGACGTTACAATCGAATCAAGCGGTGTTTTCGGAGGATTTAGTGATGAGAGAAAGAGAGTGCCTTACGAGAGTATTGACAGAGAGAAAAAACTGATTATTAAAATTGAATCTGTTTTTGGCGGTGGCGAACTGACAAATTAGTAGTCAATATTATGATAAATCCTTTTTACAACAGAAAATTTACAACTATATATATTGCAGCATGGATAATTCTTACCATGCTGCATTTCTTTTTTTTAGTTTTTGTTACTGAGATTTCATGGCAGATTGCACTCCCGGCATCTATGGTGCCAAATTTTAGCTTTGCGTTTTTTGGTATGGGAATATGGTATATTATAAGATATAATCACTCAAACAAAAATCTGTATTTGCGATATTTGAATATCATTATTTCTGGTCTATTCATGCTAGCTCTATGGTCATTAACAGTTATTCTAATTACCAAAATTGTATACAGTAGCTTTAGTGTATATGTTAACGAAGAAATATTGCTGAATTATATGTTAGTTCCCGGAGTGTTCTGGTTTATTATACTGAGTCTTGTTTTTAAAATGATGCTATTACTTTCGGAATATGCTGAGAGAAAAGCTTCAGAAGAAAGACTACAAAAAATGTTGACTGAGACAAAGCTAAATGCACTTAAAGCTTATATAAATCCTCATTTTCTTTTTAATAGTCTTAATTCGGTAAACAGTTTAATTAGTCATGACCCCGAAAAAGCAAGAAAGTTACTTGTAAATTTGTCAGAATATTTCAGGGCTTGCATCAGAAATAAGGACAATGGACTTGTAAGTCTTAGAGATGAGATTAAAAATGTATTTATGTATTTTGATATTGAGCAGGAGAGGTTTGCCGACAATATTGAATACATTGAGGAGATTGATCAAAACTGTCTTGAGGTTGAACTGCCTCCTATGATTTTACAGCCTCTTTTCGAAAATATTATCAAACATGCTGTTGCAGAATCTACCGAAAGAATTGTAATTTATTTTTCTGTTTTTAGACGACCAGATGATATTGTTGAGATTAGTATAAAGAACACTTATGACCCTGATAGTATTCCCGCCATAAAAGGAGAGGGGCTCGGTTTGGAGTCTTGTCGCCGACGTTTTACAATGCAATTTAACAGAGACGATTTATTTTTTGTTAAAAAGGATGAAATATATTTTACTGTAATAATTTTAGTACCTGAAAAAGAATAATAATGAAATGTATAGTTATTGATGACGAAAGACCTGCAATTAATTTAATAAAAGAATATTCAGCAGAGTGTGAAAACATAGAGATTATTGGCGAGTACTCAAATGGTTTTGATGGACTGAAAGCAATCAATGAATTAAAACCGGATCTAATTTTTCTAGATATTCAAATGCCTAAGCTTACCGGATTTGAAATGCTAGAATTAGTTGAATATCATCCAAAAATAATCTTTACAACAGCTTATCAGGAGTTTGCTGTAAAAGCCTTTGAAAAAAATGCTATAGATTATCTACTTAAGCCCTTCTCAAAGGAAAGGTTTTTTGCAGCAGTTGAAAAGGCTAGGGGAAGTGCCGGAAATAGTGCAGATATTCTTGTGAAAATAAATGAATTAAAACATAATGTCTATCCTGGTCGAAAGGTAAACAGAATTGTGGTTAAGCAAGGCGAGAAGATATTAATCATTCCTGTTTCCGACATAGTTTGTATCGAAGCAGCAGATGATTATTCTGTAATTAGCACCATGAGTAAATCATGGTTAAAATCTGATACTTTAAAGCAGTTTCAAGATATTTTACCAGCTGAAACATTTATAAGAGTTCATCGATCAAGCATAATAAACATAAACCATGTCAAAGAGATTCAGCTTTTTACAAAAGATACCCACAGCCTTATTATGCAAAATGGACAAAGCATCAAAACCAGCAGAAGCGGCTCAATGGAGTTGAGGAGGATACTTGAGTTTTAGAGTTTGTAAAGTTCATAGAGTAGAAAGTTTGTAAAGTAGAAAGTTTGTAAAGTTTGTAAAGTAGAAAGTTGATTTGCAGTCAGGGTTTCACTCAAAGTGAAGTCGAGACTGATTGGCATTAACTTTCTACATTATTTCTCTCTACCACCAGCATCTAAAGAGGAGAGCCTGCCTGCATTATTGCGGTAAGGTTTAGTGCTACTCTGATTGCAAATTCGAGCTTATCGACAAAACCACAAGACTCAATCTTTCGACAGCAGTCTGTATTTGAGTATTAATACGAGAATCCTTTGTACGCATTATAAGCCCATTGTGGTAATTGTAAGTCTTTTTTCTGTTTGCATATTAGTTTTATTATCAATACGCTTAAATGCTCTGGTTTTTGTTAAAATGCCATTTAGATTATCTGTTATAAAATCATATCCATCAATGTTTTGAGTAGTGAGTTTTGAGAAAGCCTCTGCCTGTGCATTTAGTTGAAGCACTTCCACTCCAAATGGTCCTGCACATTCGAATTCAAATGGCAATTCAGAAACCTTATTTACAAGATTACTACCAATGTAATAATTGTCGAGAAGCAGAACCCTGCTTTGATCAGAAAGATGATAGATGATTCTTATATAACACTCTTTATTTGCTCTTACATAAAGTTTCATTCTTTCTCCCTCTGTATATAAAAGGCTTTCATTACCTTTGTTTGTCCAAATTTCAACATTTAAGTCTCCACTAATATATTCGTTTTCTGTAAATGCTTTCATGTTTGTATATGCCTGCTCAAAGTTCTCGGGAAGATAGGAAACTTTGTTGTTATTCAACCATTCTAATGAAATAGATGCTTCGGCACTTGCTATGGCTTTGCCATTTATATATCTCAAAAGTGTAATTACCTTTATTTTATCTTGTTCTAACCAATATGTTCCGGTAATAAAATACTTTAAATCATTACTATCTGCAATTTGTGGATTAAATGAAGCTGTCGAAATATTATAGGATTTTTCAGAAATTAATTTTTGCTCAAGCATATGATGTAATCTTCTGGAGAAAGTACTTCCCATCTTTGAATCCTGGTAAGTGAAATGTGATAATTGAATTTTATCTCTTATATTACCGGTTTGAATAAAAAGTGAATTCGCTAATAGAAATGCCAGTTCTTCAGCATTCTTACAGTTTGTATTTTTAATTTTGTTAACTGAAAGATCTAAATTAGACTTGATTTTATTAATTTCCTCAATGTTTATATCAGAATATTTGTTTAGTTGCGAATTTAAAACAAAAAAGATTGCTATAAACTCTTCAAGCTCTCTAAATAATGGATAAATATCATAATAAGTTTTTAACGCATTTGTATTATCTTTTGATGTTAGCATCTTTTCTGCTACTGACATTTTATTATTTATTTCACTTATCTTTCCCTTTATCCGATTATGGTACAACAACAGAACATCTTCTTTTTTTGCAAAAGTTATGACATACGCTGTTTTATTTTTAGAATCATAGTATTTATCGGTCTGTATTCCAAGTACATCCAGTTTGCTTGTTGACATTGAGTTCTTCCAGTATTTTTCGTCAATGATACCTTGATTTTCTGAGACATCAAGTTCAGTAAAAACACTTATTGAGCTAATCAGAGATTCGCTTAGCTGTCCCTTTGCAAATAACTCTAATCTATCATAGAGTTTATTCAAATCCATATCATTTCTATTTTGCTCAGATGAAAAGCCAACAAGAAAGTCATTGTTCGGATATTGCAGTTGTCTGAATTCAAACTCAGTCCAATGAGGTTGTGCAATTAAGAATCCTGCGAACAAGATGAAACTACTTGATACTAATACTTTTTTTGTCATTTTATATCTTTTATTAATAAAAACTCAATTACCTCACCACCCCAATCGGAAAATCCTGTCCAAAGCCATAGCCTGTGGGGTATTGGGTGGTGCCTTTATGTTTTTTTGATAATTCGGGTACCATTTTCATTTAATGAATCTTTATTTTAAAGATTTTGAGCATAAAGTTATAAAGATAATTTTATGCTCAAAATACTAGGTTTACTTGTTATTAGTTTATTATTTCATTATTTCATATTTATTAAAACATCAAAGTCATTAAATAGATTTGTTTTACGTGCGTTTGGGTTTTGTAATCCTGCTGTTAGTCTTACAACTTCGGTTGCCACATATTCTCTCAATTCAGAAATTTGAATTTTATTATCGCCATTTTTGTCGGAATCTTTGTTGTTTAGTCCGTTTATCACGCAATATGTAAACACTCCATTATTCCATTCAGGGCTTTCAAGAGCAAATTCTGATCCGCCCGAAGCCGCTATAATTGTAGTGCCTGTAGCTTTATCCAAATCATTAAACAAAAGTTTCATCGTTGCAAAAGTGTTGAACTCTGATGAGCCGGTTTTGTCTGCAACTTTCTTAAATCCGCGAATGTTAACTTTTAAATCAGAGTTATCATTTACTATTACATTAGTCTCTCCATCAGTTTCTCCAGAGTGACAGGCATCTATAAATAATATTTTTTCACGAGCAGGTATTCCATCGAGCACAGATTCAATCTCGAAGAATGATATTCCACCATCTGCTATATTTTCTGGTTTTATTTGAGATGTTGCAAGATAGTAATTGAAATTGTCATCTAAAAATCCATGTCCTGCATAAAAGATAATTACTCTATCATCAACTTTAGTTTTCATAAGTTCTTGTTTTATGCTATTCAATGTTTTTTTGCTGAATTCTTCATCCAAATAAATATTTTTGTGAATTTCATTATAAGCATCTCTATTTGTAGTAAATGCTTCAGCGATATCTCCTGCATCTTTTGACGCATAAGACAAATTTAAGTCTGGATTTGCATACTTTGAAACCCCGATTGAATAAATGTATAAATCTTTTTTGCTTTGTTCTCCGGAATAAGTTAACATGAATGTTTCTTTAATAGACTCAACCCCATCTATATTTGTAACAGAAACCTGCACTTTATTTAAGCCATTTGATAATTCGATGGAAGCATTCTTATTAAAGTCTTTGATTTTTTTATCTTTTAAAGATATTCCTGTTTTACCATATATTGGGACATCATTAATCCATATGTTATACCTATCGAGATATTTATTTGAATTTGTGACAATAAAATCGAAACTGAAAGTCTTTTCGTGAGTAAATAAAGATAAGTTATCTTTTCCGACGATTTCAATTTCCGGAATATCGTAATCTGCTTGAGTTTTTACAGATTGAAATCCGAGTTGTTGTTGTCTTTTGTTAACAGCTGATTCATATTGTTTTACTAGCATAGGATTAGATTGAGGTAAACTTTTAGCAACGATATCAGGTCTGTTGTAAAATAGATCAAACTGCTCGAAAGGATAAGTTCTTCCATCTTTTATGAAAGCTATGTGTTTATGAGCATTTTTACCCGACATATAGTAGTTCTCAGGTGTATATATCAAGCATTCATCGGAGTCGCTGACTTTTAAAATGTGCATTAAAAATTCGTCATTTTCCATATCAACAATATTGAGCACTTTGTTATTATCAACAGCAGTTGTAAAGAAGTATTTATCCTGAGAATCATTCGCCATAGCAAGACCTTTATTTGCATATTCTCTGTCAACTTCGTATGTTGCAAGGTTTATTCTTTTCAAGGTATTCGAGTAGTCGGGGTATTCTTCAAGAAAGTATAAAAATTCTGGATTTGATCCTTTGTATATTCTTCCGGCATATGCATTAGTTGTTGAATAAATATTTTTAATTATTCGGTTTTCCTTTGCATCTACAAGATTTATTTCGGAGTTAAATCTTCTACGGTTTCCTACACTAACGATAACTTTTGTATGATCCTCGCCAAAAACAGCATCGGTAAGTGACATCCCTTTTGATTCTGCCATATTTTTTGGCTTGAAGACCGGTTTTTTAAGGCTATTTATATTGTAAACTGCGAAACTAAATTTTGTTAGCTTTGCCTTTGTAGTTAATATGTGTTGCCCAGAATTGTCGAACCCAAATATAGTTCCAACTAATAATTTACGCTCATCGAGAACTTGTTTGTTGTTTTCCATATTAATGGTTTTAATATATGTGTTAAAACCTCTTTTATTTACGAATGTTGCAAATTTGTTATCATTACTGAATATGGCTTGGCCATAGCCCGGTAAACTATCAATAAGTTCATGACTATTAATGTCATAGATTAAGGTTCCCTGTACATAATTAATGCTTAGTAGTTTGCCTGGTACAAACCTAGTTCTGTCAGTAAATGAACAAATCAAAAAGCGTTTGCTCGGATCCATATTTACTGTTACTTCACCCCTGCCAAATTCGAATGATTTATTCACTATTCCCGTTTCCATGTTAAGAAATAATATGTTCCCATCTTCGGAAGCAATTATTAGTTCTTTTTTCGGCTCATTATACAGAACATCTGACATAACTGAAAATATTGACTGAAATTCTCCTATTTTGGTTTCAGTTTTGTAATCCCACAAATGTATCATCCAAGTTTTGTCAAAAATATTACCACCTGTTGTGACAAAGTAGGTTTGAGATGGGTCAAATATTATTTCAGATACAGGATTTTCTAGAGGAAAACTTTTTAAATGTTTAAGAGTTTCTCCATCCCAAATATCAATTATTTTTTGTCCGCTCCTTGTTGAAGTATAAATAAATTTTCCATCAGGAGAAATATCCATAGCGGTTACGCTGTATTTTGTATCAGCTGACCGAATAATTTTTTTGGTCTCCATATCATAGATTTTTATGTTTTTTCCGTCGGCAAAGCGACCCCCGCAAATTACTTTGCTACCATCTTTTGAAAAGCTGAGTTTCATTGGAAATCTATTATATTCTTTATCCATCACTCCCAAATGGATTTCTTTTACAAGTTTATTCTCCTGAAGGTCTCTTATAACTAAAAAACCTTTTTTGCTTTTGCCTCCAACTGAAGATACCAGTATATCTGTAGCGATTTTTCCAGCATATGTTGGTCCGCCTGATATGCCAAAAGCCATGTACCTTCCACATGGAGAAATTGAGAAGTTAGATGGAGTCGGGATCAATCCTCCTAATCTTTGTTTTTGTAAAAACTCACCTGTTTCGGGATTCCAAATATCAATAGTAGCTTTATTATCCAATGTGTACATATCGCCTTTCCCATTAATTACCATGAATCTTATTCTGTCGTCAACATCAATTACTTTTATTTCTTTACCAGTTGTATGATCCCAAAAAACGATTGCCCCTTGCTTTTTGTACTTAGTAGTGTCAACATATCTTCCAACACCAATTAAGTGATTTCCAGATGGTGCAAATTTTATGTCTTCAAGCATATATTTTCTTGCATCGATTGATGCAATTTCATACTGTGTCCGAGTTTCCCATATAAGAATCATATTTGAAAAATCACGACTCGCCATATACTTTCCGTCAGGAGTAAAATCGACCCCAACTACAGAGTTTTTATGACCTGTTTTAAACAAAACTCCCATATTTTCCTGGCTATATAGTGAAAATACACAGGAAACAGATAATAATACTATAATAAATCTCTTTTTCATAATAATTGAATTTTGAATATGCCTACTCTTTAAAGGATTTTCGGCTTGCTCCTTAATTATAAATGGTTAATTTGTCAATAGTACAATGCAAATGATATATCAAAAATAGTATGTTTGTTTTATTCTCACAATACCTCAAATAGGGTATTTTTTAGTAGAAAGTTCATTTAGTAGAAAGTTCATAAAGTTCATAAAGTAGAAAGTTCATAAAGTTCATAAAGTTGAAAGTTCATAAAGTTTGTAAAGTTTGGGGCTACCTTTAGTTTTCCACTGTTGTCATAGCACCCCAAAACCTCTTATCAAAGCCTTACAACTTGCGTCTCTGCCCCAACGTATTCTTTTTTAAAATCTAATATTTCTAATGTTTGATTTTTCTTCCGGGATTGAATCTACGAAAATATAATTATGTTTGTCGAGAGTATTTGACCCATACTGGTCGCTTACTGTTAGTGACACGCTATAATAGCCATAATTACTATAAACATGTGTTGGGTTTTGCGCATTTGAAGACCCTCCATCACCAAAGCTCCAGTGCCAGTTGTTTATTTGTCCGTAGCTATATGATGCATCGCTAAAAGAAACGCTTTGGCCTTCAAGTATGATTGTAGGAGAACCAGAAAATCCTGCAACAGGTAATTGTCCTATTGTAATAGTATTATATGCGGTATCTCTTAAATTGTCTCGTTGGACAATTAGACGGATGGTGTATGTTCCAATATTCGAGTAAGAATGTGTTGGAAACTGATTGTTAGAAGAACTTCCATCTCCAAAACTCCATGCCCAACTATTTGGATTTCCTATTGAATTATCATTAAAAAATATGGATTGATTTATAATAGCAGAAGAAGGACTCATTGTAAATTCTGCAATAAGTGGGTCCTCGTCAACAATTAAAGTTGCCTGAAAACTTTTTTCTTTAATAAACTCTCCATCATTATATGTTAGCTTAAAACTAAAGTTTTGATTTTCATTAGCATTGGTATTAAACATGATTTTTGGGTTATTAACTGTTCCAGACAAACTGCCTGATACGTTTGGATTTCCGCTTACTGATAGGCTTAAAAAGTTGAAATTATCACTCACATCTGTTTCTTGTATTAATTGAGCATAATTTGGAGTCATAGTTCCGATATAAGTATTCCACATCTCTTGAAATTTTGAAAATAAACCAATAAAAAGACTTAACCACGATTGTGAGTATTGTTTATTTTGAATGTTACCATATTTAATTGATATATTAACATCATTTTCTACTTCATTTTCAAATGAATTTTTTGAGGAACTAAATATTATATCAGAAGGTTCGAAAGTTCTTTTTGATATGTTTTCCCATATTGCTGAAGCTTGTTCTAAACGGTATTTATAAAAAGTTTTAACAATCATTATTCCAACCATACCTCCGATAAATGTTCCTGCAGGGGATGCTGTACTTCCAAGTAAAGCCCCGACCACGACTGGTGTGGCGAGTCTGACCAGGCAAACAGTATAGTCCCCTATTAGGCATTTCATACTTGCTGTACGATAAGGTTGAGAACAAAAGCTTTTATTTTCAACAGAAAATGTTTCAAGGTCAGAAAAAATAGGATCCAGTTCATCGAGTATAGCTCTATTTGCTGCAATAAATTTTGCAGTCTGCATCTGTTCTTCATCGCTTAGAGAGTAAAAATCTTCAAGTACTTCATTTACTTCATTTGTTATGTAATCAAATTCATTCTCTGAATTTAATATGATACTTAGAAAGTCTACTACATAGTTAATAGGCTCAATGATTATTTCGTGTTCAATAATGTTAAAACTTACATTATATTCAAAATCTTCAATTTCTGCATTCAGATTTGCAGTGTTACCAGCAATATCGGGCATTATAAACATTAAAGTACTGTCGTTAATTCTCTCCAGGTTAATTTCTATTCCATTAACAGTTCCTTCATATCCAATGCTTTCAAGGTTGATTAAGCGTGTTCTAAGTAAAGTGTATTCGTAAACTCGTAAATCTGTTTCCAAAGGTATGACCATTCCTTGATTAGAATCGTCAGGGTTATCATCTTTTTTACATCCCATATTAATTATAGATATGGTTATAAATAGGATTACTGTGAAATTTCTAATCGAAAAATAAATTATTTTTTTCATTGGTTATGAGTTATTGGGTTTGTAATGTAAAAATATAATGTAATTTTAAATTGCACAATACCTCAAATAGGGTATTTTTTAGTTGAAAGTTTGTAAAGTTGAAAGTTCATAAAGTTTGTAAAGTAGAAAGTTTGCCCTTCGACTCCGCTCAGGGTGAATAAAGTAGAAAGTTCGTAAAGTTCGTAAAGTTGAAAGTTTGCCCTTCGACTCCGCTCAGGGTGAATAAAGTTGAAAGTTTGTAAAGTTCGTAAAGTTTGACTAGCTAGTTAGGGCTTCACTTGGAGTGAAACCCTAACTGCTGAACCCTAACTGGTGGCACTTTTAACTTTTCAACAGGTTTAATACTTAATTATATAATTCACGCCTGCATTTTTGGGGCGAGTTTCGGAACCGCCGCTGTGAGACACTCCATTTATTACTGCATTATTTGCTGCACTATTATAACCCGATAAAGTTGGATAATTATTTGGTACACCACTTGTCCAATGATTAAAAGACATTGAATGATTATGACTCTTAAACGCATCCCCCTGATAACTCCCCACATTATCACCGCTGTTTCCGCCATTGTTTGCTGTGCGGCTGCTTGCATCGGGGTCGTTGCCGGAGCCCATGTTTACGCCACGCAGGAATTGTCCTCTGAGGTCGGGGATATTGAAGGTTGTGCTGCCATCGCCTACTCCCCAAGCTGTGCCAATTGCATTGTACAGGTTTGAGTAGCTTACTCTGTTTATGGCTGCACCGTTACATAGCATCCAGCCGAAAGGTATATTTACCACATCGCCGGCAAAAGCCATTATTGTTCCCGTAGGAGCTGCTTCACCTCCCGAACTTGGACTTAGATATACCCACACAGTACCATCAAAATAATAAAAACCCTGTGTAGCATTTGTTTGATATACCAAAAGCCCTGCTGTAGGAGAGTCAATTGCAGCCCGCTGAGCCGAAGTCATACGCGGAAATAATACACCCTGGTCGCTGGATTTTACATCGAGTATTGCCGAAGAATGTGGCTCGCTGCCATCAGTGTTAATGGACATTCCACCTGTTTGAGAAAATGCAGTGCTAACAAATAAAACTGCTAATACCGCCAAAATGATGTTTGATAAGGTTTTTTTCATGTTTGTTTTTTTTAGTTCATAAAGTTTGAAAGTTTGTAAAGTTTGTAAAGTTCGTAAAGTTCATAAAGTTTGTAAAGTTTGTAAAGTTTGAAAGTTCATAAAGTAGAAAGTTCATAAAGTTTGTAAAGTTCGTAAAGTTTGTAAAGTTCGTAAAGTTCGTAAAGTTCATAAAGTTTGTAAAGTTTGTAAAGTTCGTAAAGTTCATAAAGTTTGTAAAGTTTGTAAAGTAGAAAGTTTGTAAAGTAGAAAGTTTAGAGTTTTTTAATTAGTCCTGATATTATTTTTGATATTTCTTCAGCTAATGGGAAAAGACAATTGAATTCTTCATCGGAAAGTTTATTTAGTTCTTTTGCAACGATTAGCATAGATCGCACCTCACCACATGAGCCTTTAGCAATAAAGAGAAAATGTTTGAATTCATTATTACTTTTACGTTCAAAACCCTCCGCTACATTGTTCATTACTGATACGGCAGCTCTTTGTATTTGATCTCTGAATCCAAAATCTTTGCTGTTTTCAAATATTTTATACGTTTGAACTGTCAATTCTTTTGCCTTTTGCCAAGCAATAATATCTTCAAATCTGTCTATCTTCATTTTTTTTTTAGTTTGTAAAGTTTGTAAAGTTTGTAAAGTTTGTAAAGTTTGTAAAGTTTGTAAAGTTCATAAAGTTCATAAAGTAGAAAGTTTGTAAAGTAGAAAGTTTGAAAGTAGAAAGTTTGTAAAGTAGAAAGTTTGAAAGTAGAAAGTTTGCCCTTCGGCTACGCTCGGGGTGAATAAAGTTGAAAGTTAAAAGTTGATTTGCAGTCAGGGTTTCACTCAAAGTGAAGTCCTGACTGGCTAGCAGAAAGTTTGCCCCTCGACTCCGCTCAGGGTGAATAAAGTTGAAAGTTTGTAAAGTTTTGATATTTTCGTATCTGTCAATACTCATTTTATATTATTTTGTTATGTCTGAATGTCTACGCCCATGGGACAGCATTAATTCTAAATAGTCTGAAATTATTTGGTTCTTTCCATGCTAGATATATTATTAAGTCTTCTGCTGTACCAAGATCAGGCTCTTGCTCCACGTAATCAACTGTTATTTTAATATAAATTGTTCTTTTATGTATATCTACATTATAGACTTCTGCTTTTATCGAGCGAATACACAACATAATTGACCTGTCCCTTACTGCAAACCATGGCTCTGAGTCAGGGTGATTCCTAACGTAGTGTATCGCATCTGTAAGTATTTTTGAAGGTATGTTCATTTTTTATTTTGTTTTTAAAGTTTGTAAAGTGTATAACGCTTTCCACTTTCAGCTTTCTTATCTGTCACGAGATGCAATCCCCACCGGAGCGGGATAAACTTTGCGACAGCTGTGTTTGTTTTTTTAGTTGAAAAGTATTTTCAGGGCATTATAGTCCATTATTTTATGCATTTATATGTTAAATAATTAAGGAAGTTGTGATATTCTTACTATACCATTACCAGTATTACCCCCTATTTCCATTATTGTATTAGTGAAAACTATATCTGAATAATGATTTGGTTGTGCGGTGTGAGTACCAGAACTGTTAATTGCATCGCACCCCTCATGCCCAGATATGAATGAAGATCCACCAGTTGCATGAGGATGTTTTCCAACTGCGCCATATCCATTATCATACCACCAGTGATAAGTAAAGGTGCCTGCTCCTCCATAATAACCACCACCGCCACCTTTCGAACCAAATCCAGTTGATGAATAATTGTGCGCATTTCCTGTAAATCCATTTGCACCAGTTCCGAAGCTACCTATACCACTATAAGTATATGCAGGTAAACTAGGGTAACCACCAACATAAAAATTTCTATAACCTCCCTGTGTTTGACTTCCTCCATAATTTATATGGTGATAATAAGTCGGGTAATTACCAGGATATTGACTCCCTGTTTTCAATGGAGCTTCTAATCCTCCTCCATTTGATCCTTGTCCTCCTGCACCACCACCTCCTGCAATAATTATTCTTGAACGCAAACTGTTTTGGTCATTCCAATTCCCACCTATTAACCGGATATCAGAGGCACCACCTCCGCCTATTCCTTCGTTATACTGACCATAAGATCCAATACAACCAGAACCGCCTCCATTCCATCCGGCACCACCATTGGGTGTTCCGCTGTATATGTATTGACCCTTACCACCAACATATATATATAATGTGGTATTATTTTCAATAACTATTTCGCCACAGGAATAGCCTCCATTTGCAGCCTCAGATACACCTACTGAAACCGTGCCTTTATCAGTACCTGCACCCCAAACTTCAAATCTGTAATTACCTGGTTGTAATGTTACTTCTTGAACACTTCCTGTATAATTAAAAATTATTGGACAGTTAAGAGTATGCTGTGTCATGGGTTGCATATCACTTGCTCCACAATCATTATATGCCCAAACATATAATATGTAGTTTGTACCACAATCCAAACTTGCTTGAGTAAAGCTTGTGCTTGTACCATTGTCTGTAGCAGTGGCATAGTCGTTTGTCGTGTTGTATTTGTAACCATCGGCTCCGGCTGCTGTGTTCCAGTTCCAGATAATTTGTGTTTCGGAGGGGGTGTGGGTGCCTTGGGTAGCTTGCTCCGGCAGGGGGCAATCCTTAATACAACGCAAGGAGAAACCGTCTGCCCTGTAGTAGCTCATCATGTAGGCATCCCCACTATTGAAGCGCAGGCGTCTGGAGCCTGTACCAGGCACACTGCTCGACCAATAGTAGCCGCCGGAACCCACATCGCCGAGCGACCCATTGCTGCTGACGCGGCGGCCCGCAAGAGGCAATTTAAGCGGTGAATTTATAGCTCCGGTTGCATTGTTATCTGGCGCCCAACTTAGGCGTTCTGTATTCCACTCGTCATTAGTTGGTACTCGCCAGCCGCTTGGGCATGGATTGTTTGTGCCACTTACGCCTTGCCATAGGTTTGCATTTTGAGGAGAACGCCAATCATAATTGCCACTATTACATTTTATAAAATTAGAGTGTGGAGGAGTGTCGGTAGCAACTGCATCGCATGCACCGGCTGTAGCAGGGTTAACTGGTGTTCCAGCATTCCATGCTGTCCAATTTATTAATTGGTGTCCGTCTGCCGCTCGTCCCCACTGGAATAAATCGCCATAAGCCAAATGGTCAGTACTGCCTGTGGCTACTTGGGTTGCTCCAAGGTTGCGGTCTAGCCAGCATTTGCCAAGGCTTTCCACAGTGCCGTAAGTAACTTCTGAGCCGTTGTAGGTAAATGTTACGTTTGTACCACAAATAAAACATGCAGAAGTTGTTTCCGCTAATGTTAATACAGTAGAGTTTCCACAATCATTATATGCCCAAA
>OBJA01000194.1_pt1 | contig 59490 bp, 51 predicted proteins | sample 1519751 | NCBI WGS metagenome assembly OBJA01 (sample SAMEA3881238, study PRJEB22517) | soil metagenome | biome: lake sediment; feature: soda lake sediment; material: sediment, water from around vicinity | place: India | collected 2013-12-23 | depth 3 m
CCAATACTATTGGTAGAAGACATTGTTGATACTGGGCGCACTATAAAAGAAGTTAAACAACTACTATTAAATAAAGGTGCTAGCGAAGTTAAGATTGTTACACTTTTAGATAAACCAAGTCGACGTGTCATTGATATTGATGCAGACTACATTGGATTTGAAATACCTAATGAGTTTGTTATTGGGTATGGTTTGGATTTTGACGAGAAATATCGTAATTTACCATATGTTGGAGTATTAAAAGACGAATTTTATAAATGAGGAGTAGACAATGAAAAACAGAAGATTTATTAACTTAATTCCTTATTTGATTGTATTGCTGGCGGTATTTAGTCTTTCATCAATACTAAATAGCGCATCAATAGAACGTTTAAACTACAATCAATTTAATGAGTTACTAAATTCAAATCGTATTACTGAAGCAACAGTATCTGTAAGCAATGTTGTTGTTGACATTACAGGTAAGTACACCGAAGGTGGAAATGTTGTTGATTTTAGTGCGAGAATTCCAAATACTGAAGAACAAACCAACACATTAATGGAACGTTTGCAAGTTAGTGTCGAAAAAGTTGATATTGTAAATCCATATGAAAGCAATGTTTTCTTGGATACATTAATTCAAATTATTCCATTTTTACTTTTTGGTGCTTTCGCATTCTTCCTGCTAACAAGAATGAACAGTGGCGGTAGCAGCAAGGCATTTGAATTTGGCCGTTCAAAAGCACGACTTGAAGGTAATATCAAAGTTCGATTTGATGATGTTGCTGGTTGTGATGAAGAAAAAGAAGAAATGGCTGAGTTGATTTCTTACTTAAAAAATCCTAAACGATTTGCCAAGATGGGGGCACGTATTCCTAAAGGTGTTCTTCTTGTTGGTGCTCCAGGGACAGGTAAAACGCTATTAGCAAAAGCTGTTGCTGGTGAGGCGGATGTTCCATTCTACTCGATCTCTGGATCAGATTTTGTTGAGATGTTTGTTGGTGTCGGTGCAAGTCGTGTCCGTGATATGTTTAAAAAGGCAGTAGCAACTGCACCTTGTATTATATTTATTGATGAAATTGATGCTGTTGGTCGACAACGTGGTGCTGGTGTTGGTGGTGGTCACGATGAACGTGAGCAAACACTGAACCAACTTTTAGTTGAAATGGATGGTATTACTGATAACTCAGGAGTTGTTCTTGTTGCAGCAACAAACCGACCAGATGTACTTGATCCTGCATTATTAAGACCAGGCCGTTTTGACCGTCAAATTACAGTAAGCTTACCAGATCGTAAAGGTCGAGAAGCAATATTAAAAGTTCATGCTAGAAACAAGTTTTTAGATGAGTCTGCTGACTTAGAAGCACTTGCAAAGCGTACACCTGGATTTTCAGGGGCAGATTTAGAGAATGTTCTAAATGAAGCAGCTATTCTTGCCGTTCGAGAAGATGAAGATTTAATTCGAATGGAGCATTTAGATGAGGCTATTGATCGTGTAATCATGGGGCCAGCAAAACGTTCTCGTACATACACAGATAAAGAAAAACACTTAGTTGCAGTACATGAAACAGGGCATGCAATCATTGGTATAAAACTTGAATCTGCAGATTTAGTACAAAAAGTTACTATTATTCCTCGCGGTATGGCGGGTGGCTATAACTTAATGACACCAAGAGAAGAGAAGTTTTTAAACACAAAAAGCGACTTTTTATCAAAAATTGTTGGATTGCTTGGTGGTCGTGTTGCTGAAGAAATAGTGTTTAATGAAATTACAAGTGGTGCTTACAATGACATTGAACGAGCAACAAACATAGCTCGAGATATGGTTATGTCATATGGAATGAGTAACTTAGGTCCGATCCAATATGAAAAACGTGAAGGTAATGTTTTCTTAGGACGTGACTATAGTTCTCAGCAAAATTACTCTGGTGAAATTGCATTTGAAATTGATAAAGAAGTTCGTAACATTATTGATACATGTTATGAAAAGGCTAAGAAAATTATTTCGGAAAACCGTGATTTACTTGAACGTATCACAAACTCGTTACTTGAGTACGAAACTCTAACAAATGAGCAAATCATGGCTATTGCCGAAGGAAAAGATTTGGCTGTAAAAAATGGTGGGCCAGAAGTGGCAACTGCATAACGACACTCCCCTGGTAAACAGGGGAGTTTTTTAAGAGGAGGTATAGCATGGATCAAGTGATAAAAGCGCTAGCGCATGAGGGTAGAATTAGAATCATCGTTGCCAAAACAACAAATCTTGTTGAGAAGGCGAGAACTATTCATGATACTGAACCAACCGCTTCAGCAGCATTTGGGCGACTTTTAAGCATGTCTGCGATTATGGGATCTATGCTAAAGCATCCTGATGAGAAGATTACTTGTAGTGTTCGTGGAGATGGACCAATAGTTAAAATGACAGCAGTTGCAAATCAAACAGGTCAAATCAAGGGTTTTATTGGACAACCACATGTTAACTTTATCAATGAAACAACTAAGAAACTTGATGTGGCAAGAGCTATTGGCTCAGGTACGTTGGAAGTGGTTAAAGACATGAGATTAAAATCAAATTTCACCTCTACAATTCACCTTGTTTCATCTGAGATTGGAGAGGATTTTGCCCAGTTTTTTACAGTTAGTGAGCAAACACCATCTGCGGTTAGTGTCGGAGTTCTTGTCGGTGAAAACAAAGAAGTTCTTGCTTCAGGTGCAATTGTGATTCAAATGATGCCAGGAGCAACAGAAGAAGATATAATAATCGCTGAACATGTTGTTAATCATCTTAAACCCGTATCAACCATCATTGCTGAAGGGCAAAATCCAGCAGAGATAGCGAAAGCACTCTTTGAAGATGTTGAGATACTTGATGATATCGATATACAATATGCTTGTGATTGCAGTCGGCATCGTACGCGTAGCGCTCTTAAACTTATTGATATATTAGACTTGAAGGATATGCTTTTAGAAGATGAACAAGCAGAAATAATTTGTCAGTTTTGTAAGAAACAGTATTTGTTTAATCGTGACGATTTAGCTGAGATTATAAAGGAGAAAATACAGTTTGATGAAAATAAAAAACATAGCCATTGATTCAAAAGTTGTTGTTGGGCCAATGGCTGGTGTAAGCAATCAAGCATTTCGAAAGATTGTGAAACAATTTAATCCAGGACTAATCTATAGTGAAATGGTTAGTGATAAAGCGATTGTTTATAGAAACGAGAAAACATTGAGAATGTGCGAGGTCGATGAAGAAGAAGGACTGATATCCATGCAACTATTTGGGTCGGATATTTCAACCATGGTCCAAGCTGCAAAATATTTGGACCAAGAAACAAGTTGTTCGATTATAGATATTAATATGGGATGTCCAGTGAATAAAGTTGTGAGTTCAAATGGTGGTGCTTCACTGATGAAAGATCCACAGCTTGCTTCAGAAATTGTTTATGCAATAAAACAAGCAATAAAAAAACCGCTAACAGTAAAAATTAGAACAGGTTGGGATGAGCAACATAAAAACGCTGTTGAGTTTGCACTTCTATTAGAACAAGCAGGAGCAGATGCAATTGCTGTTCATGGACGAACTCGATCTAAAATGTATTCAGGTGTTGTAGATTTAGATATGATTAAACAGGTCAAACAAGCACTGAAAATCCCAGTAATTGGTAATGGTGATGTTATTGATGGTGAAAGTGCAACAAAAATGTTAGAAACAACAGGTGTGGATGCGGTCATGTTAGCTCGTGCTGTTTGGGGACAACCATGGATTGTAAAAGAAGTGGTTGATTATTTGGATAACAAACCATATAATTTAAGTCTGCAACAGCGATTTGATGTCACGATTGCACATGCCAAGGCATTAGTTGATCTAAAAGGTGAGTTTACTGCTATTCGAGAAATGCGTAGTCACGGTTCAATGGCTGTTAAAGGTTATCCACACTCACATCGAGTTAAGGAAAAAATATCAAATGCTTCTACTTTTGAGGAGTTTGAAACTATATTACACACATACCAACAACAATTATTGCAGGAGGGGTTTCAATGACACAAGAATTAAATGATCAACAGATTGCGAGACGCGAAAAAATTGAGCGATTAAAAGAAATGGGAATCGATCCATTCGGGCATGCGTTTGAACGTACGAGTAATACGTTAGAGATTAAAGAAAAGTTTAATGAGCAAACTAAAGAAGAACTGAATAACTTAAATCATGAAGTGAAGATTGCAGGTCGTGTTATGACAAAACGACTCATGGGTAAAGCTGGTTTTATGCACATTCAAGATCAACATGGGCAAGTTCAAATCTATGTTCGTAAAGATACTGTCGGTGATATGTGGTTTGAGTATTTTGATATGCTTGATCTAGGTGACATTGTGGGTGTTGAAGGTGTCGTTTTTAGAACAAATCATGGAGAACTATCAGTTAAAGCAGATCATTTAACCCATCTAACAAAAGCACTACGACCTCTACCTGATAAGTTTCATGGATTGCATGATATTGAAGAGCGTTATCGTCGACGTTATGTTGATTTGATCATGAATGAAGAATCCCGTAAAATAGCACTGTTGCGACCAAGAATAATAAGCGCTATAAGAGAATACTTCGATTCAATTGGTTGTGTTGAAGTAGAAACACCTGTGTTGACACCAGTTCTTGGAGGTGCTGCTGCACGACCTTTCACAACACATCACAATACATTGGATATGGATTTTTACTTGCGTATCGCAACAGAACTACCATTAAAGCGTTTAATTGTTGGAGGATTTGAAGGTGTTTATGAGATTGGGCGTCTTTTTAGAAATGAAGGAATGAGTCCAAAGCATAATCCTGAATTTACAACAGTAGAAGCTTATATTGCTTATAGTGATATGGAAGGTATGATGAATGTTATCGAGGAAATGATTGAGCATGTTGCACAAACGACATTACAAAAAACCAAAGTAACATATTTAGATAAAGAAATTGAACTTGCAGGACCATATCGTAGGTTGCATATGGTGGATGCCATAAAAGATACTGTTGGAATAAACTTTTTTGACATCACGGAAGAAGAAGCATTAAAACTTGCAAAAGAACATAATATAGAAGTACTAAAGCACCAACAAACATATGGCCATGTTGTCAATTTGTTCTTTGAAAAATATGCAGAGAAATCAATTGAACAACCAACATTTGTGTATGGACATCCAGTTGAGGTATCGCCACTAGCTAAGATTAATAAGGAAGACCCAAGATTTACAGAACGATTTGAGTTAATCATAGATGGCAGAGAGTATGCCAATGCTTTTAGTGAACTGAATGACCCAATTGATCAAAAGCAACGGTTTACTGAACAGTTAAAAGAAAAAGAATTAGGTAATGTTGAAGCTACTGAAATGGATATTGACTTTGTAGAAGCACTAGAATTTGGACTACCACCAACAGGTGGATTAGGAGTAGGCATCGACCGATTGATTATGCTTCTAACAAATGCCGAGAGTATACGTGAAGTCATTCTATTTCCGCATATGAGACATCGATAAAACGAGATTACTCTCGTTTTTTTGTTTACAAGCATTTGATTGCTTGTTATTCTTTTATCATAAGGAATAAAGGAGGGGTTATGATTCATATTAATGGGTTAATTAAAGACTATCCAGATATAAGAGCAGTTGATCATCTGAATTTGGAAGTAAATGAGGGTGAATTCTTTGCCTTTTTGGGACCGAATGGTGCAGGCAAATCAACGACAATCAACATGTGTACAACACTACTAAAACCAACCGATGGAACTATAACTATTAATGGTTACAAGATGGGTGAAGATGATGAAGTCATACGCAAAAGTATTGGTGTGGTGTTTCAGTATTCTTTTTTGGATGATTATTTGACGGTTAAAGAAAACATGAGAATAAGAGCAAGTTTCTATAATCTAAGTAAAGCAGAATTTATCACTAAGTATGACGAACTTAATGAGCTACTTAGTCTTGATGAAATAGCGAATAAACGTTATGGAAACTGCTCAGGTGGGCAAAAACGCAGAGCTGATATTGCTAGAGCGCTTATTAATTCTCCAAAGTTACTATTTTTAGATGAACCAACGACAGGGCTTGATCCTCAAACTCGAAAGCGAGTTTGGGATGTCATTAAACGACTAAATAGAGATCTGAAGATGACCATCTTTTTAACAACTCATTATATGGAAGAAGCAGAAAAAGCTGATCGTGTAGCAATCATTGACCATGGGAAGTTAGTGGCATGTGATAGGCCATCCCAGTTAAAGCAAACATACACCTATGGGATTGTTAAAATTGTTCCAATAGATGTAGATGTATGCTTGGAGATGTTGAAGAAAACAGATTATGTTGTTAAGCAAAGACAGGATCGGTTACATATCATTTCAAATTCTACGCAAGACTCTTTTGAGATTTTAGAATTTTTAAAAAGCCAAATCAAATCATTTGAAGTGGTTGAAGGAAATATGGATGATGTTTTCTTGGCAATTACTGGCCGTGAAATTAGGAAGGAGCAATAATGAGAACAATAATACAATTAAGCAAAAGGCATTTATTGATGTTCTTTCGTAGTAAATCTGATGTGTTTTTCTCATTTTTATCAGTTCTAATTGTTCTTGGTTTGTACATATTTTTTCTGGGAGATATGACAATCAATAATGTAAAAGCGATTATTGGCCAGGATGTTGAGGGAGTCGATGCACTTATTCATGCATGGCTTTTTGCAGGTCTTGCAGCTATTTCAACAATGACATTGTCTATTGGAGCATTAACTCGAATGGTCATTGATAAGCAAAGAAAAGTATTTCATGACTTTCTTGTTGCTCCTATCCAAAGGCATGAATTGTTTTTCTCATATATTGTTGCCACGTTTTTTATAGTTATGATGATTTCAACTGTTGTTCTTATCATAGGCCAAGGGGTATTATTAAATTCTGGTGGTGCATGGTTTAGTATACAGCAATGGTTAAAAATCTTTGGTCTATTAGTCCTGACAGCGTTAAGTTCAACAATGATGATGTTGTTTATTATTTCATTTGTTGAGACGGAATCAGTTATTTCTTTTGTAGCATCGGTAGTGGGAACGCTGATTGGTTTTGTTACAGGTGCTTATCTGCCATTAGGAATTTTGCCGGTAGGTGTTCAAATATTCTCAAACTTATTACCCGTATCTCATGGGGCAGCCTTATTGCGTCAGGCACTGATGGAACCAAGTTTTGAAATTGTATTCTCAGGGGCACCAGAACAAGTGATTACAAGCTATAAGCAATTTCAAGGTGTTGAGTTATACTTGAGTGATTATAGATTAACAGAACCGATGATGTTGTTTTTCTTGGTGGCAACCACAGTTCTGTTTGTTATTCTGAATTTTGTTAGATTCAAACAAATGAAGACATAAAAAAAGGTAAGCAGATGCTTACCTTTTACATGGATGTTTGAGCAGGTATGTTTGCAATTTTGTTAATGATGATGATATAAAAGATGTTGGCAATAAAGCTAACGATTATCATGATGAATGCAATGATATCAATAAAGATTAGCAAGTAAGAAAGAATATTTGTAACAACAATCACTTGAAATGTAGCAAAGAGCATTTGATTGTGTTCACTTGCGTAAGTATTGAATATTTGTATACCTTTAGTTAAGTGATACAGCAAAATAAGTTGCACCAACATGGTAATTAATGAGATTGCAAGACCAAGCAGCAAAAATTCTTGAGTAATGAGTACACTTATGCCCATTAGATCCATCCCAAATGTCACTAACGTCACAATTAATAAAATGGCTGCAAGTTTATCAGCACTAACAAATTCATTATTTTCTTGGGTTGAACGTAATGAGCGAAGTCCACGTCGTAGAATTATATATCCCACGAAAGTAGGAATAATATTCAGAACATATGTCTGCTCAAAGTTAATTGTGAAATTAAATAAAATAAATAATAACCCAACAACAATGCTTTTAAGTCCTTGTGTGTTCATAAAAATACCCTTTCTAAAAATTAAAGCCTCGTTATAAACCGAGGCTTAGTACTATAGTCCACATTTTAACTGAGCGTTACAGTTTGTACACGTGTTACATCCACCTATATCTTCTACAACACCTTCTAAACAAATAGGACAGATGTTACCAATTTCATTTCCAATATCACGATCTTGTCGGTCTGATCGATAGTCAGTTTTCTTTTGTTCTTCTTGTTTTTCTCTAACTGGAACACCAAAGTCTTTGACAATATCCATTTGTGACCAACTAACATCTTCATCATTGGTTAAAGAGAGTACTTGAGAATCTCTTGAACCGTCGACATAAACAGTGCCACCCTTTGCTTTATTCTTATATAGTCTTTCATAAATACCTTGAACTTGACGAACAGAATAACCACGTGGTGCGTTGACGGTTTTAGAAATAGAAGAATCTATCCAACGTTGAATTGCACATTGTGTATCTGCATGCTCTTCTGGAGATAAGTCCATGGCACTAACAAAGAAATCAGGTAGTGTTTCTTTTGAATACTCTGGATGCAGTTTCAAAAACTCATCAACTATCGCAGCATTCACTTCAATGAATTTACCTAAACGTCCTGAACGGAAGTATGAGAATGAAAAATATGGTTCAAGACCGGTTGAAACACCAACCATAGTACCTGTTGATCCAGTAGGAGCAATTGTTAATAAGTGTGAATTTCGAATACCGTGCTTAAGAACACCATCTTTTATTTCTTGAGACATTTTACTCATATAGCCTGTCTCAATAAAGGCACGACGATCACTTAAGAATGGAAATGAACCTTTTTCTGCAGCTAAATCGATGGATGTTGAATATGCTGCCTCTGCAATAGCCTTGAATAGTTTATCAATGACAGTTATTGACTCAGGACTACCATATCTTGTTTGTGCATAAATGAGTAAATCATGTAATCCCATAATGCCTAACCCAACACGACGTTCTCCAAGTGCTTGAAGACGATTGGCTTCAAGGAAGTAAGGTGTATCGTCAATGACATTATCTTGCATGCGAACACATAACCCAACACTTTCTTTTAATTTATCATATAGAATTTCACCGGTTTGCCTATTGACGAAGTTTGCTAAGTTAATGGCAGCTAGATTACAAACTGAATACGGTGCTAAAGGTTGCTCTCCACAAGGGTTAGTAGCCACAACTTTTTGACCGTATGCTTTTGCATTTGTTTCATCGTTTGCATTGTCGATAAAGAAAATCCCAGGTTCAGCAGAGTATGTTGCGCAGAAGCAGATTAAATCCCAAATATCACGTGCACGAACACGACGATAAGTCTTAATTGGGTAACCCATGGCTTCCCATTCTCTTACATCACCAATTTCGTGCCACTTTTCATCATAAGCTGCTTTTTGATCAGCATTGTAAACTTCCAAATCAGGAAACCGTAAGTCGTATTCATCATCATTTTCAATAGCTTCCATAAACTCACGAGTTAGTGTGACGGAAATATTAGCTCCAGACAAGAATTCGGGAGCCACAACTTCTAACTTACCACCATTAATGAGCATTTCATTTGCATGATCAATGATATGAGAAGGTGCATCTTTGTTTGAGGCTAATGACTCATACATTTCACGTTCAATTCGTGATAGTGGGAAAAACTTAAGCTTCTTCTTTGCTTCCTCTACGATTTGAGAATCATTTGAATTTTCAGATAACCATTTAAGAACACGTGGATTTTGCATTTTAGAAATGACAAACTCAATAATATCTGGGTGCCAATCAGCTAACATAATCATCTGAGCACCACGGCGAGAACCACCTTGTTCAACTAAATGGGTTAAGTTGGCAATATCATTCAACCAACTGACAGCGCCACTTGATTTACCACCAACACCTTTAGCAGGGGCTGATTTTGGTCTTAATGTGGAACCATTAGTTCCAACACCACCACCACGTGACATAATTTCCATAACTTCTTTTCTATGATCAGCAATACCACCACGTGAGTCACGAATAAAAGGCATAACAAAGCAATTAAAGTAGGTTACTTCAGTTTGACTGCCAGCCCCATATAAGACTCTACCAGCTGGAACGACGTTTAACTCTTTTAACTGTTGGTAGAATTTCTCACCATAAGTTAACTTTAACTCAGGGCTATTTTCTGTAGTTGCTAAAGCATAGCCAACACGCTTGGCTATTTGTTCATAATATATTTCTAGAGGTTTATCTACCTTCTTGAATGGTCGAACAATAATTCCAGAGGCTGCTTCCTCTGCGCTTTCGCAAGAGCCGCGCCATTCTTCTTCCAACAATATTGTAACCAATTCATTTTCAAAATCGATAGATTGTACTACACCAATACCACGCGCTGGAAATTTTGGATCATCTCTCACAATTGTGATGACGACATCTCCTTCTCCTAATGTTTTTAAACTACGATCTTTTTGAGAATATCGATCAAGCATTACAAGACGAGAAACACCTGAATGCGTCACTTGGTAATCATCTTCAATTGGGAACAGATGCTGAAAATTCTCTTTGATGTCGCGGTTTAGTTTTGAAATGGTATTGTGTAGATATTGCATAAGCGTCTCCTTACTTAACTAAAATTTATAATAACATAAAACATAACTCAGTAATAAATGAAATTTATTTCATTTATTGATTAGAATAAAAATATAATCAGATAAACGATTGGTATATACACGAATGGTTTGCAAGTTTTCAGTTTCCTTATATGCTCGAATCATGACTCGTTCCATACGTCTTACAACGGTACGAATTAGATTGAGTTGTGCACGATAAGGATCATTAAATGGATAAACAAAACCAGTGCATGAATCAGCAATTACCTTAATCTCTGCTTCAAGTTGAGTGACATAAGTTAAAGGAAATTCTGATTCATCTTTAAAACCAGCAACAATTGCTGTGATTAAAATCAACTCATCCACACGCTTTTTAAAATCATCTAGTTGCTCTGGATAATGTGATTGAGCCAGAATTAAATGTGCCATGACTTCATCGATATGTCCTAATAAGTCGATAATAACATGATCCTTGTCGACGCGTTGATTATAAAGACCGGTGTTTCCTTTATCACCTGTTTTTGTAGTAACTTTCATATGGGCTCCCCTTATATTTAACAGTTAAACGCACAAATAATTTGTGCGTTGGTTTTAATAACAACAGTATAACAATATAATTCGATATTGCGTGTATTATGTCAAAAGAAATGCCCTTAATCCAATAGATAAAGCTAAACTGAAATCCATATAAAATGCCATGGTTTAAAGCAAATAGCAATCCAAAAGCAAATCCCCACAAACCGTTAATAAAAGCCCAAGCATGGTCATTTTCCTTAATAAAGGATTTTAAGACATAAAGAGTAACAACCCAAAAAGGCCAAATCCAATAATAGCCAATTACCCAATCACCCATTCCCCACACAAGCATCTGTAATGTGACAAACACAAAAGTAATGAGAAGTGTTGTTGTAAATGGTAACGTCAGTGCATAAATTAGTATTAAAAATGATACTAGTTCCACATTAGGCAAGGGGGCTAGCGCCACTTGCATCACTAGCAATAAAGCACTTAACAATCCAATTAAAACAATATGATGGGTTGCTTTCATTAAGAGTTTAAGTCGAATGTGAAGACAAATACATCTTCATCGTACACAGGGGCAACGTCTACACCTGAGCAAAATCCTGCACTTAAGCAATCTTGATTCGTTTCAGAGGTATAGCCCCACCAAGGACCAACAGTCATGTCTTCAGTTGTATACTCGTTAAATCCTACCAAGAATCTTCCAAACTGATCATCCTTAGATCCACCAAAATGAACGGTGATTAACTGTGCTTGATCAATCTCTTCAAGCACTTCTGAAAGGTAAAGTGCGTCTGTATTAATCGTTTCATCAAAGATAGTTTCTGCTGCTCCATCAATGATAACCACTTGTATTGTTATGGATTTTGCACCTTCTTCAACCTTTGGCTGAATAAAATGATTGACTCCTACAAACAATAAAACACCTACTAAAACTGCACTAAATACTCTAAACATAGTTTTCTTCATATTGCCTCCAACGAAAAAACACATCCAAAGATGTGTGAAAAAAGACAAAGTTATTGTCTTTTTATCTTACACCCAGAAGATAAAACGATATCAGTATTGAGGCAGGTCTACTGGCTGATACTTCATCCTTCAAAAACCCTTCCCGTTTAAACAGTGGTATGTTTTTGTCGTCTGTATCGACAGTTGCTGGGGCAGCTTTGGTGATCCAAATTCCCTATTAAGTCACGTATGACACCTGTTCTGATAATCTTATTATAGGGGACATTTTTTAAGAATACAATTATCAATGAAGATTTTTATAACATTTTCAAATATTTATGATATTATAATCAGTAAAAAGAGGGAAGATATGAATTACGCTGTATTGCTATTAGCTGCTGGTAAGGGAACCAGAATGGGTTTGGGGTACAATAAAATGTTTTTCTGTATGGACGATGGTGAAACTGTGATTCAACATTCTATACAGCTTTTTTTGCATGATACTCGTTGTAAGCAAATTGTTGTTGTAACTAATCGAGCGGATATGCCAAAAATTGTGTTTAGTTCTGACTCAGGGAAAATTGTCATGGTTAATGGTGGTAATCGTCGACAAGATAGTGTGATGAATGGCTTGATGGCTATTAAGGAAGATATAGTGCTTATTCATGATGGTGCTCGCCCGTATGTAAAAATGGATGCTATTAACCGTTTATTAGACGGTATGGCAAATGAAAAAGCGTGTATCTTGGCTGTTAAGGTAAAGGATACGATTAAGCAAATCAAAGGTGACTACATCAATGCGACTGTTGATCGTGAAGAGCACATCTTAGCACAAACTCCTCAAGCATTTCAGACATCGTTTATTATCGAATGTTATTTAAAGGCATATAAACTAGGATTAGAAGCCACTGATGATGCTCAAATTGTTGAACTTGTAAGTGATACACCTGTTAAGTACGTTGAAGGAGCCTACAGTAACATAAAAATAACAACAAAAGAGGATGTGCTATAGCGCATTTTTTTGTTTTTTAGTGTTTAGTAATAATAAATATTATATTTTATATTGCTTTTTTTATTTCGATTAGATACAATACATACGCTAATAGTATAAGCATTTTTTGTTGAGACTATTGCAACCCAATTTTGATTTTTTTGATCATTGTTAAGTTTCATTAACAGGCCATACGGACAGCTGGATCAATAGCCGAAATTGCGATTGTAAATCGTGTTGATTTTGAGAACATTCAACATGAGGGAACAGTTTAACTGTTTGCTCAGCAAAATATGCAACTACTTTTTTATTGAGTGCATATCTATGTTGTGATTTCTCGAAAAGAAATCATTTTTTTATGAGGAGGATGCCAAATGAGCAATAAAAAAATACAATTGTTTGGATTTAATAATCTAACAAAAACGTTAAGTTTTAACATTTTCGATATCTGTTATGTGGAAAATCAAAAGCAAAGACAAGACTACATTGAATATATTGATGAACAATACAATTCAACCAGATTAACTAATATATTGTTTGAAGTAACAAAAATGATTGGTGCGACAGTATTAAATGTTTCAAAGCAAGATTATGATCCACAAGGAGCAAGTGTCACATTGTTGATTTCTGAGGAACCTGTCGAGGAACATTTGATTGATCCAAGTTGCAAGGTAGATGCTCAATTCATATCAAAGGAAAGCATTGCAGGTCATCTAGATAAATCGCATTTGACAGTTCACACCTATCCTGAGTACCATCCTGATTTAAATATTTCAACTTTTCGTGTTGATATTGAAGTTTCAACATGTGGTAAGGTATCACCTTTGAATGCCTTAAACTATCTTATTTCAAGTTTTGATAGTGACATTATCAGTTTAGATTATCGTGTTCGTGGTTTTACAAGAGAAGAAGATGGGACAAAAATATTCATTGATCATCCAATTACTTCTATCCAAGACTTTATTGATCCAACTATTATCGAGAAGTATGATAGCCAAGATATCAATGTGTATCAAAGTAATATCTTTCACACAAAGATGATTATTTCTGAAATTGTGTTATCAAACTATTTGTTTGGTCAAGACCCAAAAGAATACACACCAAAGAAACGCTTAGATATCACCAATCGTTTACGTCGTGAAATGATTGAAATTCACAGTGGGACAAATGTTTACAATAGATCATAACAAGACACCGTTAGTGGATGGGTTAAGAGCCTATCAACAACGTCGTGTGGTTTCTTTAGATGTCCCAGGGCACAAACAAGGAAAATCAAACACTGAGTTAATTGATATCTTCGGACAAAAAGCCATGGCTATGGACTATAATGCATCCAAAGCTCTTGATAATCTTGCACACCCAACATCAATCATAAAAGAAGCACAGCAATTAGCCGCTGACTTATTTCATGCTAAACATGCATTCTTCATTGTAAATGGAACGAGTTTAGCAGTTATGGCTATGGTGCTTTCAGTAGCCAAAGCAAATGATAAGATTATCATGCCGCGTAATGTCCATAAAAGTGTTATCAATGCTTTGGTAATCACTGGCGCAGTTCCAATTTATGTAAATCCAGGTATTGATGATGAGTTAGGCATTAGTTTAGCCATGGATATCACAGACATTGAAGAAGCCATTAAACAACATCCTGATGCTAAAGCGATATTAGTCAATAATCCAACGTATTATGGTGTAGTTTCTGATTTAGAAGGAATTGTTAAGTTAGCAAAATCTGCAAACATGAAAGTGATTGTTGATGAAGCGCACGGAGCACACTTTGCATTTTCAGATCGATTACCACCAAGTGCTATGCAAGCAGGAGCATCGATGTCGAGTGTTAGCATGCATAAAACAGGTGGGTCATTAACCCAAAGTTCAATTTTGCTTGTAAATGATGATGTTGATCAAAATCATGTACTTCAAATGATTAATCTTCTTCAAACAACTAGCCCAAGCTATTTACTTATGGCTTCTTTGGATGTTGCTCGTAAGCAATTAGCCATGGATGGTAAAGCTCGTTTCGAAAGAATTCTTGATATGGTGGAATATGCTCGACAAGAGATTAACAACATGAATGGGTATATTGCATTTTCAAAAGAGCGAGCTAATCAAAAGGGATGGTATGATTTTGATGCATCAAAATTGAGTATTCATACTCACGCAGCAAATTTCTCAGGACTGTATGTATATGAGCAACTGCGAGATGAGTATGACATTCAAATCGAGTTTGGGGATGTATCAAACATTCTAGCAATTGTGTCTACAGGTGATCGATTATTAGATATTGAACGATTTATCGCAGCATTGTCTGATATCAAAGCCAATTCTACCGCACATAGCACGCCAAAAATGAAAGTTGAATACATTGAACCAATTGTTCGTTTTACACCACAGCAAGCATTCTATATGCCTTCTCAACCAGTATCAATAGCTGATAGTTTAAACCGGGTAGCTGCTGAGTCTATCATGGCTTATCCACCTGGGATACCAATTGTTGCATTTGGAGAAGTCATCACCCAGGCTGTGTTAGATAGCATACAATATATAAGAGACAATCATGGATTTCTTATGGGATCAAATGATCCTACATTGAAGACGATTCAGGTTGTAAAGGAGAAATAAAATGGAATTATGGTATAGTGAGAAACATTCAGAACAAGTATCTTTCTCAATAAAAGTTGATAAACATATTTATTCAAACCAAAGTGAATTTCAACGCATTGATGTGTTTGAGAGTAAAGAGTTCGGAAGGTTTTTAACGTTAGATGGATTTATGATGGTAACTGAGAAGGATGAGTTTATTTATCATGATATGATTGTTCACATCCCGATGGCGACAAATCCAAATATAAGTAATGTTTTAGTTATTGGAGCAGGTGATGGTGGAACAATCCGTGAACTTTTAAGATATAAGCATGTGAATCTTATTGACTTAGTAGAAATCGATGAAGAAGTCGTGCGCGTGAGCCAGAAGTACTTGCCACTGACAGCAAGTGATATTGATAATGAACGTGTACGTTGTCATTTTGAAGATGGATTAAAATTTGTTCGTCAAGCAACAAATCACTATGATTTAATCATTGTTGACAGCACAGATCCTTTCGGGCCGGGGGAAGGCTTATTTACAAAAGAGTTCTATCGTCATTGTTATCGAGCATTAAAAAGTGAAGGCATCTTGGTAAATCAACACGAAAGCCCATACTATGAATCTTACGCTCTATCAATGAAACGAGCGCATCAACGTATCAAAGAAACATTTGAAGTAGCTAAGGTATATCAAGCTCATATACCGACTTATCCTTCAGGGCATTGGTTGTTTGGTTATGCTTCAAAAGGAATCGATCCAGTTGACAATAATCATGTTGATCAATGGAATGACTATGGGTTAGTAACGAAGTATTACAACACAGCGTTACATAGAGGATCCTTTGCATTACCTAATTATGTTAAGAAAATGTTGGAGGAAGTGAATGTTGATAAATAAGAAAGATGTATTTATGTCATGTGATGCAACCTACAAAGAAGCGAGTATTGTTCTTTTTGGTGCTGATTTTGATGGAACTGTAAGCTTTCGACCAGGAACACGTTTTGGTCCAGCAGCCATTCGGGCTGCTTCATATGGACTTGAAACATGGTCGATGGCTATTGAGAAAGATTTAGAAGATATTCAGGTGTTTGATTATGCTGATTTACAACTGACATGTGGTGATGTAAGACAAGCACATGATAGTATTTATAAGATAACTCAAAAGATTATTACTGACGATAAACTTCCATTCATGTTAGGTGGAGAGCATAGTTGTACCTATCCAACTGTGAAGGCATTACGCTCAAAGCACCCATCATTAGTATTAATTCAACTGGATGCACATGCAGACATGCGTGATGATTATATGGGTGTAAAAGAAAGTCATGCAAGTGTAATAAAACGAATCATAAACGATTATGAATCAATGTCTGTTTATCAGTTTGGAATACGTTCAGCAACCCAGCATGAACATCAACTCATGAGAAAAAACAATACATTGTACCCATTTGATTTAAAACAAATCGAACAGGTTATAGATAAAATAAAAGGGCAACCTGTCTATCTAACGGTGGACTTGGATGTCTTAGACCCAAGTGTGTTACCAGGGACTGGAACACCAGAACCAGGTGGTGTTAGCTATCATGAGTTGATTGAAGCTATTAAAATTATTGCATCATCTCATATCGTTGGGATGGATGTTATGGAACTGTCTCCTCATTATGATACAAGTGATGTATCAAGTGTTGTGGCAGCGAAAGTTGTAAGAGAAATGCTACTATTAATTGGAGGAAAATATGAAAAATAAAGTTTATTTTACAAGTGAATCAGTAACTGAAGGACACCCAGATAAAATTTGTGATCAAGTATCTGATGCTATCTTAGATGCCATTTTAGAAAAAGACCCACAAGCACGAGTAGCTTGTGAATGTGCAATAACAACAGGCATGGTCATGGTAATGGGAGAAATAACAACCAACTGTTATGTTGATATTCCTAAAATTACAAGAGAAACAATACTTGAAATCGGATATGATCGTGCCAAGTATGGTTTTGATGGGCATACATGTGCTGTTATGACGACCATAGATGAGCAATCCAGTGATATCGCAATGGGAGTGGATCAATCTTACGAGACTAAACATGGAGAAGATGTTGGTCATGGAGCTGGTGATCAGGGAATGATGTTTGGGTATGCAACTGATGAAACTGAAGAACTCATGCCATTACCTATTGCATTAGCACACAAATTAGCACGTCGCTTGGCATTTGTTAGAAAATCAAAAATCGTTGATTATTTAAGACCAGATGGAAAAACACAAGTAACGGTTGAGTATGTCAATCATCAACCAACAAGAATTGAAACTATTGTTGTTTCGACACAACATGCAGATACTGTGACGCAAGAACAAATACAAGCGGATATTATCAAACATGTTATCAATGAAGTTATAGATGCATCAATGATTGATGAGAATACCAAAATATTAATTAATACTACTGGACGCTTTGTTGTTGGTGGGCCACAAGGAGATAGTGGCTTAACAGGACGTAAGATAATTGTTGATACTTATGGTGGCATGGCACGTCATGGTGGCGGGGCATTTAGTGGAAAAGACCCAACAAAAGTTGACCGTTCAGCAGCTTATGCTGCACGTTATGTTGCGAAAAATTTAGTAGCAGCAAAACTTGCTAAGAAAGTTGAAATTCAGCTTGCTTATGCAATTGGAGTAGCAAGTCCTATCAGTATTTATGTGGATTCATTTAATACAGGGGTATTAAGTGATGATGAGTTAGCAGTGATTGTAGCAAAGGAGTTTGATCTACGGCCATCTGCTATTATTAAAACACTCAACTTACAACAACCAATCTATCGCCAAATTGCTGCTTATGGGCATATGGGCCGAGAAGATGTGATAGTTCCTTGGGAGCAAACCAATCGTATTGAAGATTTAAAAAAATACATCAAAACAGCTGCTTAAGCTGTTTTTTTTAATACTTATCCACACTATTTATTGACTTTGCGTTTAATTCACTGTTTAATATAAATTATATATTACTCAAAGGATACTATGAAACCACACTATTTTAATGAAGAATCTATACAATGGCGTCTAAAAGACTCTGAAATAATTACGGATGGGAATGATGCGTTTTTTAGATTTTTTCAAATTGACAGAAAATCTGATTTAAGTGATATACAGCAACTATTTAAACATCAACCAATAGATGAGTTAATATCATATAATAAGCAAGTTTTTTTAACAAAAACACCGAACATAAAAAATCATACATTTATAAGTCATAATAAAGAAGTTGACTTGATCGTGCATCGTCATCCTGTTTTTGATGATCATGGGGGTATCATTGAAGTAATTTGTGATGCTTACCACAACATTGATGCTTCACAATGTGAGTTAATCTGTAACATTGAAGACAGACAGTTTAGGGATATTGTAGAAGCTGTTAGTGATCTGATTGCAATTACAGATCAATATGGGGCATTTCAGTATCTATCGCCACAATGGCGAACTTTATTAGGATATGAAATCTTTGAGTTGATTGGAAAAAGCAGAAAAGATATTATGGATCCTGAAGATGCAGAAGGTATGCTGAAAGCTTTTGCGCCATATTATCAAAAGCAATTACCTTTTTCCATGTTAGAATCAGATCTTGTAACCAAAAATGGGAAAAAAGTATCTCTGGATTCAAGTGGAACACCTATTTTTAATAAAGAAGGACATTTTCTTGGGTATCGTGTGATTAGTCGTGATATTACCATTCGAAAACTCATTCAGAATAAAAGCTTTCAACTTAATAAGCAGCTTGAAAAGCTGCTAACTAATAAAGATCGAGATATTATCAATCGTAACGAAGCAATAAATTTGTTTGTTTCTTATCAAGAGGTAATTAATCAGATTTCGCGGAAAATCATTAACTCACCCTTTGATGAGTTAAAAGACAGTATCAGTAATAGTCTTGAGCTAATTGGAAAACTAAGTGGTGTTGACCGCGTTTATATTTTCTCATTTCACGATAATCAACAGAAAATATCAAATACATATGAATGGTATTCATCTGAAGTTGAACCTGCGATTGATGACCTGCAAAACTTAGATGCTGATATCTTTCCTTGGTGGATGGAACAACTAAAAAATGATCAAGTAATTAACATATATGATGTAAATAAGATGACAAAAAAGCAGATTAATGAGAAAAAAACGCTTCAAATGCAGAACATTAAGTCGGTGCTAGTTGTCCCTTTGTATGTTGAAAAAGAACTAATTGGGTTTTTAGGATTTGATTCAGTTGTCGAGTATAAAAAATGGAATGTCGAGGTTCAGTTGCTTCGCATGTTAGCTGAGGTATTTGCGTTTTCAATTCGCAGACAAGAATCAGAGGAAAAAGTAATATCATCATTGAATCGTGTTGAAAAATTGTTTATTGAAACGATTGAAGCATTTTCTACAATTGTCGAACAAAGCGACCCTTACACGGCTGGGCATCAAAAGAAAGTAGCAAAACTAGCAAAAGCCATAGCAATAAAGATGGGGATGAAACCAGAAGTAATTCAAACTGTTTATATAGCAGGTATGCTTCATGATTTAGGCAAGATATTTATTCCTGCACAAATATTGAACAAACCATCAAAAATTTCAGAATTAGAGTTTGAACTAATTAAAACACATCCTGCAGCAGGAGCAGAAATTGTACGAAAAATCAATTTCCCATGGCCAATAGCAGATGTCATTTTGCAGCATCATGAAAGAATGGATGGTAGTGGGTATCCAAACGGTTTAAAGAGTGATGAAATTTTGATGGAAACAAAAATTCTAATGGTAGCTGACAATTTTGATGCCATTACATCTCATCGACCTTATAGGCCTGCTTATGATATTGATTATGCCATGAAATTTCTCGAAAAGCACAAAAATACATTGTTTGATGAAGATGTGATTAAGGCTTTTAAATCACTTATAATTGATGATAAGTATCAACTATAATCATCCAAAGATGGTACACAAAATAGTTTAAAAAGTATCGCGAATCAACAAGCATCTTATGTTTACATAGATGCTTGTTTCTGTTATAATTGCCTATACGGATAAAGTAAAATTTATTCCTTGCCTGAAAGGGCCGAGTTAGACCAAAAGGAGGTGTACACATGCGCAAGTATGAATTAATGTACATTATTAACGCATCACTAGATGATGCCGCACGCCAAGAAGTTATGGAGACTTTAAAAACCATTGTCGAAAAAGGCAACGGGACAGTTTCTGAAGTAACTGAAATGGGTATGCGCGAATTTGCATATGAAATCAATCATATGAAAAAAGGTTATTATGTTCTTATGTACTTTGAAGCAGACATTGAAACTGTCGATGAATTGGATCGTTTGATTCGCTTAAACACAAACATCGTTCGTCACATGAATGTCAGATTAGATCAGGAGTAAGGAGTACTTATGGTAAATCGAGTGGTATTGGTCGGAAGACTAACAAAAGAACCTATGTTACGAAAAACACAAACCGGAAAGTCAGTGGTGTCGTTTACAGTTGCTGTGAACCGGCGCTTTGCTCAAAGTGAGCAAGCTGATTTTATCAACTGTGTTGCATGGGAGAAAAGAGCTGAGATATTAGCTCAGTATGCTAAAAAAGGTTCACTCATTTCACTAGAAGGAAGTATTCAATCCCGTAGCTATGATGACAAAGATGGTAAACGGGTGTTTGTTCAAGAGGTGTTAACGGATAATATCCAGCTTCTTGAGAGTAAGGCAGTAACTGAAGCAAAATCCGCATATGATGAACCTTATCAAGTTTCACCAGATTACAATGAATACAGTGATGATTCACAAGATGAAGGTCCTGTACTTGATATATCAAGCGATGATTTGCCTTTTTAATTAAGAAAGGAGATTTCTATGGCTTTTAGAAAACAAAGAGTACCAAGAAAAAAAGTATGTTATTTTACAAAAAGTAACATTACAACCATTGACTACAAAGATATTGAGTTATTAAAACGTTTTATCTCTAGTAACGGAAAAATCATTCCTAGACGAGTGACAGGGACCCGTGCTAAGTATCAAAGAATGCTTGCGACAGCAGTAAAACGTGCACGTCAAATGGCTTTGCTACCATATGTAGCCGACTAAAACGAAAAAACCTCCAACCTGTCGGTGGAGGTTTTTTAACATGAGGTAATATGAGTAAGGAAATTCAAAAACTAACACATGGGGCGATGATTACTGCTTTGCTTGGCGCATTATTTTTAGTTGATCGTCAAAGTGCAGGGTTATTTAATTATATTATTGGTTGGATAGTGCCATTGCCTATTCTTATTTATGGTGCAAAATATGGGTTTAAACAAACCTTAATCCCTTTTGTGGCAAGTGTCTTTTTAGCATTTATTATTGCAACTCCTGTTACTGCAGTGTATGCATTAATGTATGGTGTGATAGGTCTAATCTATGGTTATGGTGTTTATAGCAAGTGGAGTGCTCGTTCACTTTTTTATGCAACAATAGTTGGTACGAGTGTTGTGTTTCTTATAACTGTTTTGTTGTTTGCTTCTTTTTTCGGTTACAACTTACAACAGGAAATTCAAACTATAAGTAATATTATCGAAGCCATGGATGTTTCCGCAGCAGTTAACACAACAACAATGGTTCAAACAACACTTGTGGTGATGTTTGCAACTAGTGTATTACTTGAAGCATTTGTTATTCACACACTTGCAAAAATAATCTTAGCAAGATTTAAGATAAAAGTAATCAAAGCAAGCTCAATAGAAAACGTACGTTTTCCAAAATGGGTAGGGATTTTGATCTTAGTTTCACTTTTTATTTACCCCATAACAATTTCACTAAGTATGGATGAAACTTATCAAACAATCGGATTTGCCATTTATAGTTGGAATGTTCTATTATTGACCTATCAAGCATTTGTTTTTGTTATAATAATGCAAAGAAGGTATAAATTAAAATTTCTTGTTTGGACGGTAGTTTTGGGGATATTGTTTATTCCGACAATCATGATTGATATCATGATGATTGTTGGGTTGTTAGACATACTAAGTGATATCAGATCAAGGTTGTTAGGAGTGAAAAACCATGCATGATCGATTTGAAAAACTAAAAATTCAGATTATAACTGGGTTGGTAGCACAAGTTATCGTGCTTATTGTATTCTTTATGTTTCTATTTTATTGGGCTTTTGCACTGCTGCTTGTCTTTTTTGTGATAGACACAGCTCTTATCGGTTTTCTGCTTTATCGATATCAGGTAGATTTAAAACAACGGGTTATTAGCATTACAAGAATACTTGGGAAAGAAGCTAAGGATGCGTTGTTGCTCGGTGGCATAGGGCTGATTACTTATGATGAAAATCACGTTGTCACATGGGCAAATGAGCTTTTTGAAGAACGTGGGATGTATTTGATTGGTGAGAGAATCACAAATTTAGACCCGAAACTCAACGAACTCTTTATGGGTGAAAGTGAATCGATTTCGCTGACAATCAACGATTATACATATCAAGTGTCAAGAAAAGAAAATGCGCATCTTCTTTTTGTTAAAGATATTAGTGAATTTCAGAAGCTGAAAGAAACCTATACTAGCGAACAAGTTGTTATAGGATATGTTCATTTAGATAATTATGAAGAAACAACTCAATACGAGGAAGAGCAAACCATTGCATATATTGATGCAAAGATCAGACAACCAGTCGTTGAATGGGCCAAAAATCATAGCATGTTCGTTCGTCGAGTTAAATCTGATCGTTTCTTAATTGTTCTCAATGAACGAGTTTACAATAAACTTGTTGAAGAGCGTTTTAATATTCTGGATTATATTCGTGAAACTTCTCATCAAATGGATATCACGATTACGTTGTCGATGGCATTTGCCAAAGGATCTTCTGATTTCTTGTTGCTTGATGAAATGGCCAACAGTGCCTTAGAGCTAGCACAAAGCCGTGGCGGTGACCAGGTTGCAATCAAACACCACAACAAAGAAATTGTATATTTTGGTGGTAACTCGCAAGCACAAGAGAAGCGTTCAAAAGTACGTGTTCGTGTTATGGCTCATAGTATTAAAGAGTTGCTCATACAGGCTTCACAAATTGTCATTGTGTCACACAAGGAAATGGATTTTGACTGTATGGGGTCAGCTTTAGCACTTAGTCGGATAGCAAATGCACTATCGAAACCGGTATACATAATTAGTAAATCGGGTGGTGTTGAAGAAAAACTAAGTAAATCACTCATTAAATATAAGGAACATTTGGAACAAAGACATCGCTTTATTACAGAGAATGAAGCTGTTGAAATGTACAATGATCAAATGTTAGTGGTCATGATAGATCACCATAAAGGCGAACAGAGCAATGGTGCTGCTTTAATCGAAGTTGCCAAAAAAGTAGTTGTCATTGACCATCATCGCAGAGCGAAAGACTTTGATTTTAATCCGATGCTTGTTTACATTGAGTCTTCAGCTTCTTCGGTGAGCGAACTGATAACAGAATTGTTACCTTATTTTACACTACCGATTGATTTGTCAGGAGTTGAATCAACGATGATGTTAACAGGGATGATGGTGGACACCAATCGCTTTAGAAATCGAACCGGATCAAGAACATTTGAAGCAGCCTCTGCTTTAAAAGCATTTGGAGCAGATCCAATTGAAGCAGATTCACTGTTGAAGGATGAGTTTAACGAGTTTGAACTTAAAACGAGTATATTAAGTTATGCAACTTATTTAGATCACGGAGTTGTGGTCGTGCCATACACCGAAAACAAAGCAATAACAAGAACATTAATGTCACAGGTGGCTGATATGTTGCTCAATATTCAAGGTGTTGAAGCATCGTTTGTATGCGCGAAAGTTGATGGAAATGCAATAGCATTATCTGCTCGATCAAAAGGGACAGTTAATGTTCAAGTAATAATGGAAGCATTAAAGGGCGGAGGACACTTCACTGCTGCTGCGGTTCAAAAGGAGAATACAACCGTTGAGGAAGTCATAGAAGAGCTTAAAGTTGCTTTAGATGATTATTTCCATGAGGAGGATTAGTATGAAAGTTATTCTATTAAATGATGTAAAAAAAGTGGGTAAAGCAGGAGAAATTGTTGATGTTTCTGATGGCTATGCCAGAAATTTTCTGTTTCGTCAGAAATTAGCTGTTCCACTTACAGATAAAAGTAAAGACGTACTAAATCAACAAAAGCAAATAGACGCTAAAGAGCAAGAAAACATAAAAGAAGAAGCTCAGAAACTTAAAGGTAAGATTGAAGAGATAACATTAGTGTTCAATTTGAAAAAAGGTGCTAATGATAAAGTTTTTGGCTCAATTTCAACAAAGCAAATAAGTGATGAACTCGAGAAGAAATATAACATTAAAGTTGATAAGCGTAAGATTAAATCATCTGCACTGAGTGAGTTGGGTGTCTTCAAGATTACCATCAGCTTACACAAAGATGTGGATGCTGTTGCTACTATACATATTAAAGAGCAAGTGTGAGGAACAATATGACTCGTCAATTACCGCATAGTCTGGATGCAGAAAAAGCATTACTTGGTGCGATGCTCATGTATCCATCAGCTATAAAAAGTGCTAATGAGTTGGGTTTAAGAGCAGAGGATTTTTTTGCTGATGCTCATCGTGCAATTTTTAGTGCGATGAACGACATTTTAGAAGCTGGTAAAATGGTTGATGGGACTGCTTTAATTAATCGTTTATCAGATTTGTCTACCTTACCTCGAGTAGGAGGGGCGGATTATATTTTAGAGTTAGCAGATCATTCGATTTCTTCAGCAAATATAAAGTACTATATTGAAATTGTGCAAGATAAAGCATACATGAGAAATCTTATCTTAACAGCTCAAAAAATAGCAGAGCAAGGATTTCATGTTGAAGATGGTATTGATTCGCTTATGGATGATGCTGAAAAGCAAATTTTACAAGTGACAAGAACTAGAAGAACAACAGATTTTAAAGATACTAAGGAAGTCGTCTCACATGTGATGGATAACATCACGAGAATGAGCGAGCAAAAGACGAATATTACAGGGATTAAAACGTCATATCATGCTTTGGATAATACAACCAACGGATTGCAAAAAGGTGATCTAATCATTTTAGCTGCTCGTCCATCAATGGGTAAAACTGCTTTTGCCATTAACTTAGCGATTCAAGTTGCTCGACATAATAATTTACCAGTTGCAGTTTTTTCACTAGAAATGCCAGCAGAACAATTGATTATGAGAATGTTATCATCAACTTCGCTTGTTGAAGGGAATAAATTGCGTTCTGGATACTTAAATAATAACGAATGGAATATGCTTAATGAGGCTGCTGGGGAACTAAGAAATCTACCTGTCTATATTGATGATACACCATCGATCAGGGTTGCAGAAATATTTTCTAAGTGTAGAAAACTGAGAACTGAAAAAGGTTTAGGTATGATTGTTGTTGATTATATTCAACTACTTAGTGCAGCGAAAGCAAGTGAGAATAGACAACAAGAAGTTTCAGAAATTTCAAGAAGCCTAAAAGCACTTGCTCGTGAAATGCAAGTACCAGTAATTGCATTATCTCAGTTATCACGTTTGGTGGAACGTCGCGAGGACAAACGCCCTATGTTATCTGATTTACGTGAATCAGGTGCGCTTGAACAAGATGCTGATATTGTGCTATTTTTATATCGTGATGAATATTATCATAAAGAGAAGACTGAAGATATGCAGGAGAAAGTTGAAGTTGATATTGCTAAACATAGAAATGGACCAACTCGAAAAATAGAGTTAGCGTTTGACCGAAACATCAATGCATTCTATAATTATGCAAAAGAATAGCATGGAAGGAAAGGTAAGAGAATGAAAAAATACGTCCCCCTATTACTAGCGCTCGTCATTAGTATTGGATTAACCTTAATGACAAGTTCGACGGTGCGCTTATTCTCATCCAGTGCAGATACACTTGCGAGAGCTGAAATCGAGAGTGCATTACTTTCTCAAGAAATTATTGGAACGACCACGATGACACGTGATGTGTATAAATTATACGAACGAGGACAGTTGGTTGGTGTTATAAATAATCCTGAATCAATAGATAGAATGTTAGGTCGCGTGTACGATGAAGTGTATTCGATCAATTTTCCTAACTCAACAATCGGTTTAAATGAAGATATATTCATAGTGAATGAACCAAGTGTCTATATGTATAGTAACATTGATCAGGATATTGTTGAGTACATCGAAAGCAATGATTTGTTTGCTGTAGAGGTAAATAGAATTGAGTTTTCAAATGGTGCTGTAATCTTTGTTCGTAGTTTAGAAGATTTTGAAGCAGCAAGAAAGCAGTATTTATTGAATTTTATTTCTGAAGAAGCTTATGAGCGTATCAGAAACCAACAGGAAGCGCCAGCATTGTCAAACTATGGTTATCGAGAGTTGTCGTTTAATGTAATAGAAAGTATTAGTGTTTCAAAAGGACTTGCTTCACAATCAGATATATTGAAAAACACTAATGAAATTGTATATTTTTTAAGTTATGGTTATGGAACTGAGATTAAAACATATAAGGTTGAACCTTATGATACAGTTGCTGGAGTTGCATCAAAAAATGGATTAAGTGCGCAACAAGTTTTATCTATCAACAGTGATGTTCTTCGATCTGAGTCTCAGGTTTTAGAAGCAGGTATGGAGTTGAATGTGACGTATTTTAACTCTCCTATTAATGTTGTCGTAACAAGAGAGCGGTTGGTCTCAGAACCTGTTTATCCACAAAGCACACTTTATATACCTGACAATTCTTTACGCGAGGGACTTACGGTTATACAAACTCGTGAGGAACTTGGTTCTAAGGACGTCATATATACAGAAACATACATCAATGGTGAACTTGTGGATGGTGAAGTTAAATCATCGATTGTAAGAAGGCAACCAGTAAGAGAAGTCGTTCGATATGGTACACGAGTAGTTCCTGGTGTAGGTAGTGGATCTTTCCGTTGGCCAGTTAATAATCCACGTATTACGTGTGGTTGGTACTGTTATGCAGGACACACAGCCATTGATATCGTTGATCGCTACAACCGATTTGGCACTGTTTATGCTGCTGATCGTGGTATTGTAGCAGAACGAGGTTACAATCGTGTTGCGGGTTACTATGTTAGAATCAATCATAATAATGGATATCAAACACAGTATAATCATTTTGCAGGACCTGCGTTTTTTCCAGTTGGAGTAGCTGTTGAAAAAGGTGAAGCTATTGGACGTATTGGTATGTCTGGAATAACTACTGGTCCACATGTGCATTTTGTGGTCATTCGTAATGGTGTTCGAATAAATCCATGTCGAGTTCTAAATTGTTAATATGAAATATGTTAGCATCGCAAGTGGTTCGCGTGGGAATTGTTTTATTATTCAAACGCAATCAAGTACATTAATGATTGATTGTGGTGGAACAAAAGCGCATTTAATGCGATCGTTTAAAGAATTAAATCTATCAACTAATGAGATTGATGCTTTGTTGATTACACATGATCATCACGATCATGTGCAACAAATTAAGCATTTTGCGCATATTAAGACATATTCCCCTGTGGAACTAATAACAAATCATCAAATATTGATAAAAGAAGATGAAGTTTTTAGCGTGAATGAATGTATGATAACTCCAATTGGATTATCTCATGATTCAATGATAACTGTAGGTTATGTTATTGATGATCAGAAAGAAAAACTTGTATATATTACGGACACTGGTTACATAAAAGAAAGTGTGTTACCTTTGATTAAAAATGCAGATTACTATATCATAGAGAGCAATCATGATCCTATGATGCTCATGAAACTGAAAAGACCACACTATCTAAAAGCTAGAATTCTATCAGATAATGGGCATTTGTGTAATCAGGAAAGTGCCATAATACTTTCAAAAGTAATTGGAAACAATACAAAAGAAGTGTTGTTGGCACATATTAGCGAAGAAGCAAATACGATTGGATTAGCATTATATACAGTCACAAATTACTTGAAAGAACATGCACGTGTTCCAATAATCAAAGCAGCAAAGCAATTTGAGATTGTGATGGGAGGATCTATCTGATGAAGAAACTACTGTCTCTTGCTATAGTTGTTTTACTGGGATTTAATATATATCTTAGTTGGCAAGTGATGCAACTTCAGCAAACTATCGAAAATGTAAGTGGTGAACAGGTTCAAATTATCGAAAACAAATACATCAGTTTTGTAGATGATGTCACAGATGTTGTAGATCATGCTGTAAACAAAGTTGTTGGTGTAAGCTCATATTTTAATAATCGACTTCTAGGAACAGGTAGTGGTGCGATTATTGAAGTGAGCAATAATCAAGTTCATATTGTTACAAATCATCATGTGATTGAAGGAGCAAACAGCATCAAAGTTGCATTTGCAAATGGACGTGAGTTTGATGCTACACTGATTGGTTCTGATGTATTTAGTGATTTAGCATTGTTATCAGCCTCGCCTGATTTTTCAGTGAATGCATTTAAACTTGGAGACTCATCCAGATCGCGCGTTGGTGAATGGGTTTTGGCTATTGGATCACCTTTAGGGTTAGATTTTCAAAGTTCAGTAACTATGGGAATCTTGTCTGGGAAGGATCGAACCATAGCAGTTGATATTAGTGGAAATGGTGTTGCAGATTGGGACATGAACGTTCTACAAACCGATGCTGCAATCAACCCTGGAAATAGTGGTGGACCTTTGATAAATCTTAATGGAGAGATCATCGGAATAAACTCAATGAAAATTGTCATGCAACAAGTTGAAGGTATGGGTTTCTCTATACCAATAAATGAGGCAATACCTATAATCGAACAACTTAAAGAATTTGGTGAAGTCATTCGACCAGTATTAGGAGTCATGGCGGTTGCTGTTGGTGAGATGTCACTCTATCAAAAGAATGCCTATGGGATAGACTTAAATCAGACACAGGGGGTATTTATAACACAAGTCATGGAAGGAAGTCCTGCTGAAGCAGCAGGCTTACAAGAAAATGATATTCTCATGGAGTTTGATGGTCAGGTAATTGAGAATTTCAAGCAATTTAGACAATTGCTTTATAGTAAAAATGTGGGAGATACTGTTCGTATTCGTGTCAGACGTGATAATAGAGACTTAAATATTTCAGTGGTGTTGGAATGATTAAGATTATTGCAATTGGAACAATTAAAGAAGCTGCAACAAAGCAGCTTCTTTATGAATATCAAAAACGTTTTAATAAAGTGTATTTACCTGATGTCGTAGAACTCGCTGAAGCAAAGCAATCAAAGAACCCTTCAAAATCACAAATCCAAGAAGCGATCAATGATGAATCTAACCGTATCCTAGATCGAATTAAAGAGCGTGATCATGTTATTTTATGTGATGTTGATGGAAAAATGATAAGTTCAGTAGAGCTTAGTGATTTGCTTATCGAACATTTTAATTACAAATCAAGTCCGCTTGTATTTGTCATTGGTGGTTCTGATGGAGTGAATGAGCACGTAAAAAAACGGGCAAATACCCGTTTGAGTTTTTCAAAAATGACGTTTCCCCATCAATTGTTGCGTATCATGTTATTTGAACAGCTTTATCGATGTTACACAATAGCAAACAATATCACATATCATAAGTGAACTTATATTTGTTTATTTTTAGATCGATTGATAAAGAAAATTACTATTTCAATAAAAACTGCTAAGGCTAAACCAGCTCCTACAATCATCATCATTTGAATCAACCCAATTAGACCTTCCCATCCTGCCATGCCAGCGCTAAAGGTGTAAAGCATTAATGAAAAGCCAATAACATAACTAGCGGTGAAAATGTAAAAACCAATTTTTCTCTCTAAGTATACAAAAATTGATGAAATTGTCCCTATTAGTAATGCAAATAAGCCAAATGCTAATAAGTTTTCAAAGAGAACTTCATTATTCAGTATTATTGCAACACCTAAGTAAAAAGCTCCAAAAGTTATAGCAGCAAATCCCCCACCCACGAGTAGAAAATGCTTCCGTGGTACCATAGTTGGCCTCCTTTTGTTTTATCATAGCATGTTGTCTTTAAATGTAAACAAAAATGCGAATTTTTCTTGTGATAAATGGAAACGTTTACACTTGTTAATGAAAAGGGTTTTTGTAGTTGTCTTTATGTGAAAAACCTAGTAAAATGAAATCATGATTTGGAGGTATAAGTATGCAAGAAGTAAAAGTATTGGTTGTTGATCCTGTTGGTCTGCACGCACGCCCAGCAACTGTTGCGGTGAATGCTGCAAGTAAATTTAAAAGCGATGTTAAAATTGCATTTAAAGGTAAAACTGTTAACATGAAATCAATCATGGGTGTCATGTCATTAGGTATTCCTACTCAATCTGAAGTAACAATTACTTGTGATGGTGAAGATGAAGAAGCAGCCATCGAAGCAATCCAAGAAATACTACGTACCCAAAAAGTCATTCAATAATTTGCGGAACGCGTAAGAAGAAGAATGCTCTTCTTTTTATTTGATAGGGGGTGAAGACGTTGAGTGATCAACGCTTTTATCATTGGTACAATTTCGAAGATTTAGACAATGATTTAAAAAAAGAACTAAAAAGCATGTCAAAGGAAGTAATCCAAGATGCCTTTGGTGCAAAAGTCGAATTTGGAACCGCAGGAATGCGGGGTCTTTTAGGTGCAGGAACAAATCGATTGAACATCTACACCATTCGAAAGGCAACGGTTGGGTTTGCTAAATACTTGCTTGAAATACAAGATGATTTTGATAAGGAAGGTGTGGCGATTGGTTATGACAACCGTTACATGTCAAAAGAATTTGCTTATGAATCTGCAAAAGTTTTAGCTAGTTACAATATTAAAAGTTTTGTCTATTCAGGATTGCGATCAACACCTCAGTTATCATACACCGTACGAGAACTTAATTGTTTAGGTGGTATCATGATAACAGCATCGCACAATCCGAAAGAATACAATGGCTATAAAGTGTATGACTGGACTGGAAGTCAGTTAATCCCTTCTGAAATAAATAGGGTTATTGCATTTATTAATGAAATTGATGATGAACTAAGTATTCCTGTAGAACTAACAAAAGAGCAAGTTCAACTCATACAATTAATAGATAATGATCTTGATGCTGCATATAAAAATCAGGTATTGGATATTCAGTTACGTCCAGAGTTAGCTAAGGATTTGTTAGTTGTTTATTCAGCCCAACATGGTGCTGGATTCCCTGCAGTGTTTGATGTTTTAGCGACTGCAGGATATGAGTTATTGCTGGAAGAAAAGCAATGTCAACCTGATCCTGCATTTACATACACACTAACACCAAACCCGGAAGAAGCAGATGCGTATCTTGCATCAATTTCGCTTGCAAAAGAGAGTGGTGCTGACTTAGTTATTAGCACCGACCCTGATGCAGATCGTGTGGGAGTTGTGGTGTTACATAATGAGGAGTATCACTTATTAAGCGGCAATCAAACAGGATCAATATTACTTGAGTACATTTTTTCAACATTAAAAGAGAAGGACATGATGCCTGAAAATCCAGTGATGTTCAATACAATTGTAACCTCAGACTTAGGTGAAAAAGTTGCGAGTGCCTATGGTGTTGAAACAGAAAAAACATTGACAGGATTTAAGTTTATTGGTGAAAAAATACAGAAATATCAAGAATCAAAAGAGAAAAATTTCGTGTTTGGTTATGAAGAAAGTTTTGGTTATTTGATAGAACCATTTGTTAGAGACAAAGATGCAGTTCAAGCGTGTTTAATGATTGTTGAAGCAGCACAATATTATAAATCAAACAACAAAACATTTATCGATGTGCTGAATGATTTATATGAGAAACATGGAACATATTTGGAGAAGCAAACATCTCTTACGTTGAAAGGTATTGAAGGAAACCTTCAAATTAAGAGAATAATGAACTACTTAAGAAACAATCCTATGCGTGATTTTGCTGGTATTGAAGTAGACTATTGGGAAGACTATGATAAGCAAATCCGAGTTAGTTCTAATGGAGAAGAAAAAATTATTGGATTTGATCAATCAGATGTGTTAAAGATGATATTAAAAGACGGTTCATGGGTTGCTATTCGTCCTTCAGGGACTGAACCTAAATGTAAGTTCTATTATTGCATCAAGGGAGACAATCAAGAAGAAGTAAGTGATAAGTTTAATCGGTTTGATTTAGCTATGCAACAACAAATTGATAAAGCATAAGGGTTTCCTTATGCTTTTTTAATAAAATCAAGTAGAATGAAGATAAGGAGGGGTGATATGTTACAAGCTAGTATATTTGATAGTTTCTTTTCAGGACATTGCATGGATGCGCATCAAGTCTTTGGGGCTCATTTTGTTTATGAAGGGTGTGGTGGTGTCCGTTTTACAGTTTATGCACCATCAGCGCAACGCATTCAAGTGGTGGGGTCGTTTAATGACTGGCAAGGTGATGGCTACGATATGGAGAAGCTATCTGATAGAGGGATTTGGTCATTGTTTGTTCCTAATATTTATGAGTGGACTTTATACAAATATAATATTCAAAACATTCATGGACATTGGATAGAAAAAGCAGACCCATTTGCTTTTCATACTGAAATGAGACCAAAGTTCTCATCTTTGGTTGTTAATCTAAAAGATTTTTCTTGGGAAGATAATATGTGGATGAAACGCCGTGAGAAAAACTTTAAGAGTCCAATGAACATTTATGAGATTCATGCTGGATCATGGCGTAAAAAACATGGGCATGATTGGATGAACTATGAAGAACTTGCATATCATTTGATACCTTATCTAAAAGAACATGGTTATACGCACGTTGAGCTAATGCCTCTTAATGAGCATCCTTTTGATGGTTCATGGGGATATCAGACAACAGGTTATTTTAGTGCGACATCACGCTATGGGTCTCCCAAACAATTGATGGCTTTTGTTAATGAGTGTCACATGCACGACATTGGTGTTATATTAGACTTTGTTCCAGTTCATTTTGTAAGGGATGAGTTTGGATTAGCTAGTTTTGATGGAACACCTTTGTATGAGTATTCAAAAGAAGAAGATGCAAACAGTCCGTGGGGGACGTTAATGTTTGATTTGTGGAAAGAAGAAGTTCGAAGTTTTTTAATATCAGCAGCATCATTTTGGATTGAAAAGTATCACATTGATGGTATTCGAGTTGATGCAGTGGCAAATATCATTTTTTGGCAAGGTGATAAAAACCGAGGAGTTAATGAAGGGGCAGTAGCGTTTTTAAGAAGACTCAATTATCACTTGAGTGATCGTTATCCATCAGTTATGTTAATTGCTGAAGACTCATCTGATTATACCAATGTAACTAAGCCTACATTTGACATGGGACTTGGGTTTGATTATAAATGGGACTTAGGATGGATGAATGATACATTGAAATACTATTCTCTAGATCCTGTTTATCGCAAGTACCATCATCATCAATTAACATTTAGCATGGCATATTTCTACTCGGAAAAATTTCTACTAGCATTGTCACATGATGAAGTTGTGCACGGAAAAGGAACAATCCTTAATAAAATGTGGGGTAGTTATGATCAAAAATTCTCACAAGCACGAAACTTGTATGCTTACATGTATGCTCATCCTGGTAAAAAATTAAGCTTTATGGGTAATGAACTAGGCCATTTTAGAGAATGGGATGAGAATACAGAACTTGATTGGCACCTTTTGCATTACACACGCCATCATACGTTTAATCGTTTTATTATTGATTTAAATCGCATTTATTTATACCACTCTTGTTTAAGTCGATATGATTATGAAAACAAAGGATTTAGCTGGATTGACGCTGATAATGCAACTCAGTCTATTTATAGCTTTTATCGTGAAGATGAAAAAAGTATCATCGTCGTAGTTTTAAATATGACGCCAACAAGCTATGAGAATTATAAACTCGGTGTTCCGATTCAAGGTATTTACACGGAACTAATTAATTCAGAAAAAGATATTTATGAAGGTTGCAATATGTGCAACTTTGAGCCAATCGAAGCATTTCAAGAGTCTAATCATCGATTTGATTTTACCATTGATATTCGTGTCGCTCCCTTTGCAGCAATCTATTTCGAAGTTGAGAAATAGTCTAAAGATTGTAATTACATGATATATCTGATAAAATGCACATGGGTTTTTAGGAGGCGTTATGTTTCATAACAAACATGGTTTTAAGAAAGATTTTACACATCGTATTGAAGAAACGTACGGACGATCAGTAGCACAGTCTCATCGTACCGAACGTTATATAGTGTTAGGTGAGATGGTGCGTGATTATGCATCAGTTCACTGGAAGTCAAACAAAGAAAAAATTGCTGAAATTGGTGCAAAGCAAATGTACTATTTTTCAATGGAGTTTTTAATTGGCCGTTTATTGACCAGCAATCTAATGAACTTAGGCATTTATCAAACGGTTAAAGATGGTTTGGAAGAATTAAACATTGATATTAATGAGCTAGAAGAACTTGAATCTGATGCAGGATTAGGAAATGGTGGACTAGGGCGACTAGCTGCTTGTTTTATGGACTCATTGGCTTCATTATCTTTACCAGGTCATGGGATTACACTACGCTATGAATATGGATTATTCCAACAGAAAATTGTAGATGGGTATCAGGTCGAAGTACCAGATCAGTGGCTACGATTGGGCAATGTTTGGGAAGTAAGAAAGCCTAAGCATGCCGTGGATGTTAAGTTTTGGGGGCGCATTGAAATGCGCAAAGATGAGAAGGGAAAACTAGTGTTTGATCATGTTGATGCAGAGCATGTACTTGCAGTCCCTTATGATATGCCAATTGTTGGTAAGGAAACTAACCAAACCAACACACTTCGACTTTGGAGTGCAGAAGCATCTGAAAATTTACCAAAGAAAAAAGATTTTAGACAGTATATTTCAGAAGTTCGTGAAATATGTCAAAACGTGTATCCTGATGACTCAACAGAGTCAGGACGTTACCTACGATTAAAACAGCAATACTTTTTTGTTAGTGCAGGACTTGCAGCGTTAATAAAAGCACATTTGCGCGTTTATCCAAATTTAGATAACTTCCATGAGAAGATTTCGATTCAGCTTAATGACACACATCCTATCTTAGCAATTCCAGAGTTGTTACGTATTTTAATGGATGAGTTTGATTATAAATGGGAACAAGCATGGGATATTGTTACTAAAACGGTAGCATACACCAATCATACAGTTTTGGCAGAGGCTCTCGAGCGTTGGCCAATTCATTTTGTGCAACTGTTGCTTCCAAGAATATACATGATTATTGAGGAGATTAATCGTCGTTTTCAATCCGAAATAAGAAAGAAATATCCTGATCAACCTAACTTACACCATAATTTAGCAATCATAAAAGAAGGTCAAGTACATATGGCTCACTTAGGTGTCATTGGTGCACATTCAGTCAATGGTGTTGCTAAGTTGCATACAGATATTTTAATGAATGATGTGATGGCTGACTTCTATCACGTATATCCTGAAAAATTCAATAATAAAACAAATGGTATTACACATCGTCGTTGGTTAACTTACACCAATCCTCAGTTGCATCAGCTATTATCAAAAACAATTGGAGATTCTTATGTGTATGATCCAAGCAGTTTAGAGAAACTTATGGAACATGTTGACGATAAGAAAGTTCAAAAAGATTTTTTAGAAGTTAAACAACAACGTAAAGAAATTCTATCTAAGAAAATTAAAGAATGGACAAACATTGAGGTTGATCCAACATCAATATTTGATGTGCAAGCTAAGCGATTGCATGCTTATAAAAGACAATTACTTAATGCTTTGCATATCATGTACTTAGTTAATGAAATTGATGAAAATCCTAATTTCAGTATGACACCAACAACCTTCATTTTTGCTGCAAAAGCAGCACCTAGCTATTACTTTGCCAAAAAAGTGATTAAGCTAATACATTCTATTGCTGATAAGGTAAATCAAGATCAAAAGTATAACAAGTTCATTAAAGTGGTGTTTATACCTAACTATAATGTGACGATTGCTGAATACCTGATGAATGCAGCTGATGTTTCTGAGCAAATTTCAACAGCAGGTAAAGAAGCAAGTGGTACTGGAAATATGAAGTTTATGATGAATGGTGCTATCACACTTGGCACACTTGATGGAGCGAATGTTGAGATTGATCAGTTAGTAGGACGTGATAACACAGTCATTTTTGGATTAACAGTTGAAGAAGTTAACAAGAATCGTAAAAATGGCTATGATGTATTTGAGCAAGTCAAAAAGCAACCAAAACTTAAAAAAGTAATCGACTCTCTAATTCAACCTGTCTATCATACGAACAAAGATGAGTTTAAAGCAATCTATGATGAACTTATGTATAGAAATGACGAGTATTTTTTAGCAGCTGACTTTCAAGCATATGTAGAAGCTCATCAGGAAGTTCAAAGAAGATATCAAGATAAAGATTATTGGGCAAAAATGTGCTTGGTAAACATTGCAAAATCCGGATACTTTTCTTCAGATAGAACCATCAATCAATACGCTAATGAGATATGGAAGATTTATCCATTAAAATAACGGGGAAACCCGTTTTTTAATTTGCTGAGTTTATGTTATGATTACACATGAAAAAAGGATTTCACTATGAGAAAAGAACAACGATTTGAAGCGTACTTAGATGATTATAATTTACTGACAGTGTATCTTAGTAAACAACACTATCAAGGTAAGAGTGATATTTTTTATCTTCGCGACGAAAACGGAACATTACATAAACTTACGATCAAATATAACGAGAACACTTCCAATGATTATAGTAAATACATTATCACTGGTTGTGACTTTATTGAGTTTGGAAAATACTACGATTTGATTGAAGAGCATGGTTTGACAACACCATTGCAAATTGGATTAATTGTAAAAAAAGACAAGTTTGATCATGATTTTTACTATGAAAAAGATGATTTGGGTGTAAGGATTGAAGATAACAAAACGACATTTTCACTTTGGGCACCAACAGCGATACAAGTTAGAGTTCATATTGAGTTTCAAAACCAAACAGAAACAGCTGATTTAAAGCGAAAAGAAAAAGGGGTTTATTCGGTTACGATAGATAAGAACTTGCATCTTGCAACTTACACCTATTTTGTATTTGTGAATGGTGATTGGGTTGAAACTATTGATCCATACGGTAAATCCTCACTAGCAAATGCAACCAAAAGCGTTGTCATAGATCCAAAAGTGTGTTCTATTGAAAGCAAACAACATAAACTTCCTGAGTTTAAAAAGGCAACTGATGCCATTATCATGGAAATGTCAGTTCGTGATTTTACGATGGATCCTTTTGGAAACAACTCAAATCCAGGGACATATGTAGGTTTCATTGAAAAAAATACAAAAACAGATGAGAAAACTACAACAGGGTTTGATTACTTATTAACACTTGGTGTGACACATATTCAGTTGTTGCCGGTATTTGATTTTGCAACTATTGATGAGCTAAATGTGGAAACATTTTATAATTGGGGATATGATCCGCTTCAGTTCAACACTCCAGAAGGTAGTTATGCAACTGAACCAAATAATCCATGTAGTCGTGTGATTGAACTCAAACAACTCATTAGTGAATGTCATGAAAATGGATTACGTGTAATTATGGATGCAGTTTATAATCACGTCTATGATATGCATCAATCGTCATTTGAGAAAATAGTACCTTATTACTATTTTAGAAGAAGTGAATCAGGAGCTGTTTCTAATGGTTCATATTGTGGTAATGATTTTGACAGTAATCGGTTAATGGCTAGAAAGTTCATTGTTGATTCATGTGTTATGTGGATTGAAGAGTATGGATTTGATGGTTTCAGATTTGATTTAATGGGTATTCTTGATGTTGAGACCATGAATTTGATTGATCAAAAGGTAAGAGAAATCAAACCTAACGCACTACTATATGGTGAAGGTTGGAACATGCCAACTATTTTAGATGAAGACAAAAAGGCAATAAGAGAAAACCAGCTTAAGATGCCTAACATAGGTCATTTCAATGATTTTTTTAGAGATCATGTTAAAGGACGTACAGCTGAGAGCGAAATAAGTGTTAAAGGTTATTGTACGGGCGATGTTAACTATGCTGAAGCGATGAAAATGTGTTTAGTAGGTAACTCATTAGAAGAGCCATTTGTGCATCTTTTTGACCAACCGACCAAGAGCATTAATTATGTGGAGTGCCATGATAACAGAACGGCATGGGATAAGATAAAGGAATGTTGCAAAGAGGATCAACGTGATGTGCGCTTGCGTAAGCATAAGATGATGATTGCAGCACTATGTGTTGCACAGGGTGTCCCTTTCTTACATAGTGGACAGGAATTTTGCCGCACAAAAAATGGTGTTCATAATAGCTTTAGAAGTGGTGACTTAATTAATCAAATTGATTGGAATCGTAAGGATCGCTATCAAGAAGTGGTGAACTATACGAAGGATATGATCCAACTAAGAAAATCATTAAGTGTGTTTCGATTTGAAACAGCTGAAGAAATAAAAAAACATGTTTATTTTAAAGACTTAGAACAACATGTGTTGTTGTATGGATTTAAAGATGTAAAAGAATATGTTGATTACAATGAAGTGATGGTATTCTTTAACCCCACCAGAGAAGTGGTTTATCATTGTCTAGATGATTATGGAACATTAATTGCAAACGAAGCAGGTTTGATTGATCAAATTAAAGTTCAATGTGTCACGATTAATCCATTCACAATGGTAGTAGTTGCCAAATAAAGAAATATATCCAATATTAACTGTAGGCTTGAAAAAAGGATTGAACTTGATTTCAATCCTTTTAGCTTAGCAGCACTTATTAAGACCATGCAATGCTTAGTATGTTTTACACTGTCATCATGTTATCCATCTGTTACTTGGTTGTTAGTTCAAACAAGATAACTTCAAACGGTTCACATTCGAGATACAAAATATTGTGTTCATTGATGGCTGCATTGGAATGTTCATTATCTTTAGAAGAAAACACACAAGATAAAGTTGCTTCAGAAGCTAAAAATTTAGGTGGTAAGTTATCAACTTTCACAGTGTGTGTAACAGTTTGTTCAAACTCGGTATTTACAATAACCAACAAGCAATCGTTGCCATGAGTAAATGCCATGCCCGAGGCTCTATCCCAAGGTGCACTAAACCCTAATGGGAAAACATTCTTTTTACTTGTAAGGCTTGTTAAATATTTCTTTCGAATTGGAATGAGTTTCTCTAAATGATTGATAATCAACCATCGCTTAGGATGATTGTAATTAAAAGCAAAACGATCAAATAGAGCTAATTTGCCATAGTATGGATGGTTTTTGTCTAATAAAAATGCTTCATCTACTCGGCAATCCAATCCTGTGTTCATCGGTTGTTTTTCAAAGACTTCTTGACCACTGTTTAAAAATGGAACGGTATTAGGGATAAATAGATTCGCTAACGTTATCATCTCACACAGTTGTTCATCACCTTCTCGAGCTGATAAACGTGGCGTATCATGTGTTTCACCAACAGCAAACATAGTAGCATCAAGGTTTATTGCCCCATAGACAAAGGAATTAAATAAGCCTTCTTTAACTCTAGGAAGCCGAATAAAACCATCACCAATGATCATGTTGTATCCTTTTTTAATCGATGATTTTGCATTCTCTACATCAAGTTCTTCAGCAATAAAAGTAAAATCTTGATCAGCTTCTCGAGCTTTTTTTAGAATACTTTCAACCAGTGGTTCAGGTAAAGCATGACCCATGTCAATACGAGCACCATCAACCCCATAATGGTTGATAAAATGCGGAATAATTTCGGTTAAAGTATCCCACAACGGTTGGTTGATTATCTTACCTGGATTATATGATGATTTTGCAACATCGTATAACAAATAAGGTTGAACTTCTCCAAGCTTTTTTAAGTAGGGCAAAGAGGCTGCTGGGTGGTCTAAATAAAGTCTAAAGAACGTAACATCACTCCATGCTGGTTGTGGATCATTGATTCGATCAGAAAATGCTGGAGCAATTGTTAAACCAAATGTTTGTTGGACCAAATCTAATATTTCACCATCTGGTTTCTCTTTGTATTGTTTTACCAATACTTCCCATTTTTGAGGGTCTGTTTCCTTTGGATTAGCCTTAAATTTCTTAATGTGATTGATAACTTCTTCGCTCTCAAACATATCTTTAAAATACTGTTTTTTAGCAGGTAATCCTTTAGCAAGTGATGGAACCATAGGTGGTTTGTAATCATCAAGATCTTCAACAGAAATCCAATAGAACCAATCTGGGTGGTCTAAAATGTAATCAGAGTTTACAGAGTTAGTACGCGGAATAATATCAATGATTACTCGCATTCCACACAAGTGACATGCCTCAACGAATGCTTTAAACTCCTCTTCTACGGTACAACTTCCAGTTATAGGGTCTTTTAATCCTTCATCAATTTTAAAGAAGTTACTAACACCATAAGGTGAACCTAACTCACCTTTTTTGTCTTTTCGAGAATACTTTGAAATAGGTAACATATAGATAACGTCAACCCCCATACGCTTAAGCGTTGGTAAGTAAGCAATTGCTTTTAAAAATGTACCAGTTTCTTTTAGTCCATATATGTTTTCATCTTGAAGAGAACCGCTTCGATCATGATCAAAGCTACCTGTTGTGCGTACCATCATCGAGTAAACAAATGCATCCTTAATCCATTTTCCATGAGTACTTTTTGTACGTTTTTGTTCTGGCTTTTGCTTACAAATAACGTTTTCTATAAGCTCCCGATAAAATTGATAAGGATTCACGAGCACATGCCCATCGTTAACAATGATTTTATGGTCTGTGCAAACGTTGGGCTGATCCCAAAGTTCGGGAATTGCGTAGTTAAATACCTGTTTATTCTGTTTTTCATTAGCTTGGATTGCTTTTGATAGTTTCTTTAAATGTTTCATTTGAAAACCTCTTCTAATTAGTATCATATCATATTTAATGAAAACACTTGCATCGTTTATGCGAAGAGCACGGTTTTTTATAAGTGATGTATGGTGTATAATAAAGAAGTGAAAAAGGAGGCATTATGGAACAACAACAATTACAAAAAATTGCGAACAATCTACGCAGAAACGTAATAAAAATGGTAGCAAATGCAAAATCAGGTCATATTGGCGGATCACTTAGCGCTGCAGAAATTATAACAGCGTTGTATTTTGATGAGATGAATATTACAAAAGATAATCTAACAGATTTAGAGCGTGATAAGTTTGTTTTATCGAAAGGTCATGCAAGTCCTGCTCTCTTTGGGATTTTGCATGAAAAAGGATTTCTATCTGAAGAAGAACTCATGACATTTAGAAAAATTAATTCTCGTCTTCAAGGGCATCCAAATATGAACTATGTTGATGGTGTTGACATGTCCACAGGATCGTTAGGACAAGGGATATCAGCTGCAGTTGGAATGGCACTTTCATATAAAGCAAAGGATTTACCATTTAGAGTATATACACTTGTGGGTGATGGAGAATCACAAGAAGGTCAAGTTTGGGAAGCTGCTATGGCAGCTGCTCATTATAAGCTAGATAATCTATGTTTGTTTTTAGATTTAAATGGACTTCAAATTGATGGCGATATTACCAAGGTCATGAATCCACTACCACTAGACAAGAAATTTTCGGCTTTTAATTGGCATGTAATTAATATTGATGGTCATGATTTTGATCAAATATTCGCTGCTTTAAAAGAAGCGAGAGAAACCAAAGGCAAACCAACAGCAATTATTGCCACAACGGTAAAAGGAAAAGGTGTTGATTTTATGGAAAATCAATACGGATGGCATGGTGTTGCTCCAAACCAAGAACAACTCGAAGAAGCATTAAAGCAATTGGAGGGAAAATAATATGGCAAAAGTAGCAACAAGAGAAGCCTATGGTAAAGCATTGGCAGAACTTATATTAAAAGATGATAAGATTTTTGTATTAGATGCTGATTTGTCGAAATCCACAAAAACAAGTGACGCTCAAGCAGTTAAACCAGAGAGACATTTTAATATGGGTATTGCTGAGGGAAATATGATGGGTGTAGCAGCTGGTATAGCAACCGGAGGAAACACAGTGTTTGTTTCGTCCTTTGCCATGTTTGCTGCAGGACGTGCCTTTGAACAAGTCCGAAACTCAATTTGCTACTCTAAACTGAATGTAAAAATATGTGCTACTCATGCAGGTATTACATTAGGTGAAGATGGAGCAAGCCATCAGTCAGTTGAAGATATTGCGCTGATGCGTTCAATTCCGAACATGAAAGTGATACAACCATGTGATGAAATAGAAACAAAACAAGTCGTAGAAGCTATATCAAAAATCGATGGTCCTGTGTTTGTACGGCTTGGTCGAAGTGGTGTTGAAACTGTGAATGATAAAAACTATCGATTTGAAATAGGCAAAGGTCATATCATGTCACAAGGTGAAGATTATGCAATAATTGCAACAGGCGTTCTAGTACAACAGGCATTACTTGCAAAAGAAATGTTAAAAGAGGAAGGCATAAACTTAACAGTAGTCAATATGGCAACTATTAAACCTATTGACGCTGATTTGATTGTTGAGCTTTCAAAAACGCACAAAGCAATTATTACAGCTGAAGAGCACAACATTTATGGTGGATTAGGATCAGCAGTAGCTGAGGTTGTTGTTCAAAACAATCCTATTCCAATGTGCATCATTGGTATTGAAGATACATTTGGAGAAAGTGGAACTCCAGATGCGCTTTTAGAGAAGTATGGTTTGAGTGCTGAACATGTTGCTGAAAAAGTGAGAACATTCATTAAGAAGCTCGATTAATCGAGCTTCTTTAATTGTTGCACCTTCATGGTATGTTTGATACTATTATTGCGTTAGATTTAGGTGGAAAATGCGAAAAATATATATTCTGATTGTTATTGCTACATTAGCAATATTAGGTGTGGGAGCAAAAATTTACATTGACTTGCAATCCTGTCAAGCGGATGGAAAACGCATTTGTTTTGATGTAGAAACGGGAGAGTTTATTCTTGAGCATGATGCAGTTCTTTCGTTGTATTTAAAAAGCCAAGAGCAAAAGGATTGGCTTCTTGAACAACTTCATGATGATATTATTGATTATAATCTTAAGTTATCTATTGAAGTTATGGATGAATTAACAGCATGGCAAGCAAAACATCAATATGATGCCGATGTGTTTTATACTCAAAAACAAGATGCAGCGATGTTGTATGATGAACTAATGGTAATTGATCCAATCATTAGTGATGATATCACATTGGAAGGTTTAGAACACTTTGTTGATGTGATCAACATGGAAGGTTTTAGGTTTCTACCTTCAACCTATGAAGGATTGCTTTTTGTTTATAATGAGACATTATTAGAACAATTAGGATTTGATGTCACAAACAAAGATGACAAAAATCGTATTGTAGGGTTATCAGACTGGGAGGATTTAATTCAGTTAAGCGAACAATGGCAACAAGATCGACCAGTAATTAATCGTAAGCCATTGACATCAGTGTTTCCTTTTACAGTAAGTGAACCTTGGCAGTTCTATGCATTTCTGACTGCAAGTGGATGGCAAATGTTTCAAGACTTAGATGTCTCCAACCCAGATTTTTTATCTACTGATTTTTATCATTCTTTATTATTTATTAATAAACTGTTCGATACTTCATGGGATTTATCGGAGCAAAATAACAGCAATTGGCGATTTGAACGCGCACTAATTAACATGGAAGCACCTTTTTCAATTGCACCTGAATGGATGAACTGGGAAGAGATTTCTAAGAAGAACAATCAAACTTACCGGTATTCTGCTTTTCCAACAAACCAATCAGTGCAACTAACACCATTGGTTCGTGTTGGAGGTTTAGTCATAAAAGACAATCCCTATCCTTCACTTAGCCATAAGATATTTAGTTTGCTATCAAGTCATGAAAGCATTCAAATCTTATTGGACACTACTGAATCAAATATAGTGATACCATCAAATCAGATTGAGTCATATGAACTAAGTGAGATTCGAAAAGAAAAAATAAAAGCATATTCATATAGTGTTAGTGAACCATTGCTTGCTTTAGATAAAAACCCTGAGAAACTAGGATGGGATTTTTATCTTGAAGGGCGAGTTCACCAAATCATGTTACAAGTGTTTGAAAAAGAGATCACGATTGAGCAAGCTCAAAAGCAGTTAGTTGAAGACTATGAACAATGGTATACTCAAAATAACAAAAACGGAGAAGAAGATGTTGAATAATCATTGGGATGACTTTCTTAAAGAAGAATTTAATCAATTATACTTTAAAGAGTTATCTACTTTTTTATCAGAGCAGTATAAACATAGGACAATTTATCCCATAAAAAAGGAAGTTTTTTCTGCTTTTGCATATACTGATTATCCAAACATCAAAGTTGTGATTTTGGGACAAGATCCTTATCATCAACCAGGTCAAGCACATGGGTTGAGTTTTTCCGTAAAACCTTCAGTAGCCCTACCACCAAGCTTAAAAAACATATACAAAGAGTTGGTTGATGATTTGAATATCTCTGAACCATCAAATGGTTGCTTAATCCCATGGGCAAAACAAGGGGTGTTGCTTTTGAACGCAGTATTAACGGTAGAAGAAAATAGAGCAAATAGTCATGCGAACCAAGGGTGGGAGCGATTTACTGATCAAGTTATCAAGAAATGCAATGAACACTCAGAACCTATTGTTTTTGTTTTATGGGGAAGAAATGCCCAAAAAAAGGAACATCTGATTAAAAATGCAAAGCACTTAATCATTAAAACGGTTCACCCTTCGCCTCTATCAGCATATCAAGGTTTTTTTGGTAGCAAACCATTCAGTAAAATTAATTCGTTCTTAATAGCAAATAATCGAGATCCGATTGATTGGAGTTTTTAATGAAATCCTTTGAAACATTAAATGATGCGCTTCAAGTATTATATAAACGCACTTCAAAAGAGACATTTGGATTGAAGAAGTTCAAGCAATGCATGGAAGATTTAGGAAATCCGCAGTTGCAGCTTCGATGTGTCCATGTTGCTGGCACCAATGGCAAAGGGTCTGTAAGCAACTATGTAACTACAGTTTTGGTGGAGTCTGATTTTAAAGTTGGATTGTATACATCACCTTTTTTAATCACGCATCATGATCGCTTTAGAATCAATCATCGTCCCATTGATAGTGAAACATTATTGCGTTATATCAATCAAAGCATACCTTATTGGGAACCCTATGCATTAACGATGTTTGAAATTGACACTTTAATTGCTATTTGGTATTTTTTAGACCAAAAAGTGGATTGGGCTGTTTTTGAGGTTGGACTTGGGGGTCGTTTGGACGCAACTAATGTTATATTACCTCAAATATCAGTTATCACTACGATTGGTTATGATCATATGGAGTTCCTAGGAGATACTTTAGAAAAAATTACTTACGAGAAAGCTGGTATTATCAAAGAAAAGGTACCTGTTGTTACTTTTAATAAGTCAAAAGAAGTTTTTGATGTGATTGTTGATGTTGCACACCAAAAGAATGCACCAGTAATAACAACAAAACAAATTCAATTAATACAGGAGGATATTTTTGAGCAATCATTTGATTATGATGGTGTAAAGATACGACTATCAAGTGGTGCGTCCTATCAACGATTAAATGCAGCTCTTGCTTTTGAAACATGTCGGTGGTTATCGATTCATCATCCTAAAATAACAATGAACAGTATCCAAAAGGGGTTGTATAATGCTAAATGGCCTGGTCGCTTTGATGCTATCTCAAAAGATCCATTGATTGTTGTTGATGGTGCACATAATGAAGAAGGTATTAGTGCTCTTGTTGAGAACTTCAGTCGATTACCAAAGCCAATTATTGTTGTGTTTGCAGCACTTGTGGATAAACCCACAGAAAAGATGTTAGCTATATTAAAAAAACACGCTGATCATGTAATATTGACAGAATTTGATTTTTATCGAGCACAGAAAGCAGTTAATCTAGCTTATGATCCTTCTTTTGAAGTCATCGAGAACTATCAGAGTGCTCTAAAAAAGGCAATCGAAACAAAAAAACAGGGTTGCGTCGTGGTGTGTGGTTCTTTATATTTTATTTCTCAGGTGTATAATACAGTTGTAGTTGAATCAAACTGAGGTGAGTTTATGGCATTATTTCTACAAATCGTAACGTTTCTTGCTATTGTGGCATTAGGGATACTGACTTTTAAGTTTTTCCCACTCAAAATAACAACAAGAAATTTAACGCTTGCCGCAATGCTAGTTGTACTTTCAGTAGCGCTTCAGTTTTTCTCAGTCATGATACCTTTATTTGGTTTCCCAAGTTTAAGAATTGATTTCTTGCAGTTGCCACTAATGGTAATCGGCGTGTTATTAGGCCCAACATGGGCGTTTGTCTCAGGGATTGTTCAAGACATACTGGGATTGGTTGTAACACCTACAGGGTTTCCTTTCTTTGGGTTTATGTTGAACAAAGTATTGGTGGGCATGATTCCTGCTGTTCTTTTTCTTAAAAAAGATAAAATAAACAATATCACCATACATCGTATTGTGATGGCATTACTTGCATTATTTTTGGTGGGAGCATTAAGTTATTTATGGGCTACTCAGCAAATCATTGTGGAGCAAACACCAATTGAAATAACAACAACAATGAAAATCATGTTGTCTGTTGTGACACTTGTTTTGATTTCAACATTAGCTATGTTTGTTCAAGTATCAAAAAAACGGTATGCTCATGCGGCTATTCCTGTTGCATTTTGGACACTATCAGTGCTGTTAGTTGAGGTTATAGTTCAATTATTATTAACACCAACATGGTTAAGTGCAATGTATGGGATTCCTGTCTTAATCAGTTTTTTAGTTAGAGTGGTTAAGGCTGCTGTTATGATTCCACTTATGATGTTTGTGGGATATGGTGTTTTGCAGTTGTTGAGCAAACTAAGGATTTAAAAAAACATAGATTATTTTGTTTACATATTTTAATAGTTTGATAAGATAAAAAAAAGGAGTCTTATGATTATAAAAAGAAGAATCATTGGTTCAATTATTATCTTATTTGTGCTGATTTCAACAGGTGTTGTTGGTTATTACATGTTGTTGGATTTAGAGTTTATTGATGCTTTGTATATGACGATAATCACAATATCCACTGTAGGCTTTCAAGAAGTAGCAGAAATGACGCAGCAAGCAAAGTTGTTTTCGATTGTTCTAATTTTATTCAGTATTGGAACGGTTAGTTATTTAGTTACAAATATTGCATCATCTTTCATTGAAGGAGATATAAAGGAGGCTTTAAAAAGAAGGAAAATGGAAAATAGAATTAGTAAAATGAATAATCATTACATTATTTGTGGGGCAGGGAAAACTGGTCATGCAGTAATAGACGTGTTTCTAGATCGTAATATTCCATTTGTTGTTATTGAAGAAAACGAAGAAAAAGTCAATCGACTTACTGAAAGAGATATACCGGCATTACATGGCAATGCAACAGAAGAAAATGTTTTAAATAAAGCAAATATCGTATCAGCGAAAGGTTTGGTTTCAGTCTTACCATACGACTCACTTAATCTTTATGTAGTCCTTACTGCTCGGGGAATGAATCAAAAATTAAATATTGTAGCAAAAGCTGTTGATAAGCGAGCACATGAAAAACTAACTAAAGCAGGGGCAAACAATACAATTTCGCCTAATGAAATCGCAGGACGTCGTATGGCAGTATCTTTGTTAAGACCAAGTGTTATTTCATTTCTTGATTCATTTGTGCACACAAAGGAGTTAGATTTGGATTTAGAAGATGTGAAAATATATCAAGGATCGTCTTTGGATGGATTAACACTGAAAGATGCAAACATACCTACTAAAACAGGACTTATTATATTAGCGCTAAAAAAGCAAAGTGAAGAGAATCTAAAGTTCAACCCTAGCTCTGAAGAAGTATTAGAGATTGGTGATTCCATGATAGTTTTAGGAACAGAACAACAAGTATCTGCTTTGCAAAAATTAGCAATGGACTCAAGAAATGATTAAAACTGCATGTTAGCAGTTTTTTTCACTTGTCATTTTTGTGAAAACATCATGATTTTGCTAGTTACAATGTTATAATTGAATTAACAATACAAACAGGGGGTTTCCATCATGAAACAGAATAATATGTTAGCCATGATTCTTGCAGGAGGTCGTGGATCTAGATTGCAAGAGCTTACTGATAAGGTAGCTAAGCCAGCCGTCTATTTTGGTGGCAAATATCGTATCATTGATTTTCCTTTAAGCAATTGTGCAAACTCTGGAATTCAAGTCGTTGGGGTTTTAACACAATATGAGTCAGTGCTTCTAAATTCATATGTCGCACAAGATGAAAAATGGGGGTTGGATGCGAAGAATAGTGGTGTTTTTGTTTTACCCCCTCGTGAAAAATCAGAAGGATTTGGTCTATATCGTGGAACGGCAGATGCTATAAGCCAGAATATTGATTTTGTAGATCAATACAATCCAGAGTATGTCCTAGTTTTATCAGGTGATCATATTTATAAAATGGACTACTCTTTGATGTTGGATTATCACAAAGAGAATAATGCTGATGCAACCATCGCTGTTCTTGAAGTCTCATTAAAAGAAGCAACTCGCTTTGGAATTATGAACACAGATGAAAATGATCGAATTTATGAGTTTGAAGAAAAACCAAAAGAACCAAAAAATAACCTTGCGTCAATGGGTGTGTATATTTTTAATTGGAAGTTACTTAGGAAAATCTTGGTAGCAGATGCTAAAAACGATGAATCAGATCATGATTTTGGAAAGAACATCATCCCGACACTGTTGAAAGATGAGAAGCGTTTATTTGCTTATCGTTTTAAGGGATACTGGAAAGATGTTGGAACAATTGATAGTTTATGGGAGTCCAACATGGATTTGTTAAAGGAAAGAAATAAATTGGATTTAATGGATAGTGGATGGAAAATTTACACTGAAGATGTTGCTACATTTCCTCAGAGCATTCAAGAACATGGATCTGTTAAATCAAGCATTATAAATCAAGGGTGTGTCATTGATGGACATGTTGAGAACTCAGTGTTGTTTACAAATGTTGTGATTAAAAAAGGAGCGGTTGTAAAGAATACGGTCATCATGCCAAACACTGTTATCGGTGAAGATGCACAAGTGAATCGTGTATTGATTGGACCTGATGTTGTCATCAGTCCTAAATCAGTGATTAGAAGTAAAAAAGGGCAAGATATCCCACTAATTTATGAGAACCAATAGGAGGAACGGACATGTTTAATGTATTAGGTATTATTAAATTTGAAGATGCAACAGTTGATGTTGCAGGACTTGGCGAATTTCGTCCGATTCCATCGTTAACGTTTTTAGGACGTTATCGCTTAATTGACTTTATGATGAGTAATTTGTCTAATTCAGGTGTTTCTCATATTCAGGTTTATGTAAAAAACAAACCTCGATCTGTCTATGAACATTTAGGTTCGGGACGTTCATTTAACATTAATTCAAAACATGGGAAACTAAGAGTTCATCACGGTGAAGAAACTTTGCAATCAGACGCATATAATACTGATATTCGTGCATTTTTAGGAAATCGTCAGTTTATTGAGGAAGCGCGTCAAGAGTATGTGATTGTTGCTTCGAGCTACATGGTTTATACCATAAATTTTGCTGATGTTTTTGAACAACACAAAAAATCAGGAGCAGATGTTACTGTAGTTTATAAGACTGTAAGCAATGCAAATGAGTCATTCTTTGGTTGTGATACTTTAAAGTTAGATAAAGACAAAAAAGTGATTGGAATGAGCAAAAATCTTGGGAAGTACAAAACCAGAAATGTTTCTTTAGAAACGTATATCATGAAGAAAAGCTTGTTTATTAAGTTGTGTGAAAAAGGTTTTAAAACGAGTGCGTTGTATTGGTTTAATAATATTATCAAAGATGAGTTGGTTAATCTAAATGTATTAGGAGTTAATCATCGTGGGCTTGTTTATCCTGTTAACTCTCTGGCTGAATACCACAAAGCTAATCTTGCTTTAACATCATATGATGTTTCTAAGCAATTGTTTAATCCAAAATGGCCAATTTTAACTCGAACAAGCGATTCTCCACCAGTGCAGTATGGCGAACATGCATTAGTGTCAAACTCAGTAATTGCAAATGGATGCAAAGTTAATGGCACAGTCATCAATAGCGTTCTAGGACGTGGTGTTACTATTGATAGAGGCGCTGTCGTAGTTAACTCTAACGTACTGCCTGGGGCGCGTATTAGTAAAGGAATCCATATCGATCATGTTATTGTGGATAAAAATGCTGTAATTGAGAAGGTGAATGAATTGAAAGGGACATTAGATTCTCCGGTATATGTTAAGCGACGCGATCGCATATAAGGAGGGATTATATGAAGAAAGTATATTTTGTTGCGACAGAAGGGCTTCCATTTATTAAAAGCGGTGGATTGGCTGATGTGATTGGTTCATTACCAAAAGCATTAGTGAAACAAGGCATAAAAGTTAAAGTTATTTTACCTATGTTTAAAACAGTAGCTGAAAAATGGCGTCCAACAATGAGTAAAGTGTGTCATTTCAATGTAAAAGTGGGAGTGATAAATACAGAAGCAACCATTTTCAAGTTAGAACATGACGATATCGAATATTTGTTTGTTCAGCATCAAGGTTATTTTGAAAGAGATGGATTGTATGGCTATCCCGATGATGGGGAGCGTTTTGCTTTCTTTAGTCATGCGGTTTTAAAAATGTTTGAGCAATGTGATGATTTTCCAGATATTTTGCATTCTCATGATTGGCATACTGGGATAATACCTTTACTAGCTCGAGTATTTTATAAAAGACATAATAAGTATCAGGCAATCAAACATGTTTATACGATTCATAATCTTGCTTATCAAGGGTTGTTTCCAAATGAAGTTGCATTTAGCTGTTTAGGCTTGGATCATAGTGCCATCGCGGATGGATCATTGCGCTTTCATGATGGAATATCATACATGAAAGCGGGAATTTTGTATGCACACAAAGTTACCACGGTATCACCAACGTATGCTGATGAAATATTGACACCAGCATTTGGTGAAAAAATGGAAGATGTTTTAAGGTTTAGACAATATGATTTGAAAGGGATTCTAAATGGAATAGATACTGATATGTGGAACCCTGCAACTGATACAATGTTGACTCAAGTTTATGATGTTAAAACAATAAAAAGTAAATCAAAGAATAAAGTAGCACTACAAAAAGAGTTGGGACTAAGGCAAAGCAAGGATGTGTTTATGGTTGCGATGGTTTCAAGACTGACATGGCAAAAAGGGTTACACTTAATTCTTGATCGAATGGCTGATGTTATGGGACTAGATTTGCAATTGGTTGTTTTAGGTAGTGGTGAGAGTTCAATGGAGTCAAGTTTAAGATATTTTGAAGATAAATATCATCGACGGATGGCATATTATGGTGGATACAGTGAAGAGCTTGCTCATCGAATTTATGCTGGAGCTGACTGCTTCCTTATGCCTTCATTATTTGAGCCTTGCGGGATATCACAATTAATTGCTATGAGATATGGTACATTACCGTTAGTTAGAGAAACAGGTGGGTTAAAAGACACTGTTATCCCTTATAATCAATACGAAAATGTTGGGACTGGATTTACATTTAAAGACTTCAATAGTGATGATTTCTATCATGTGTTACGATTAGCAACATTCTTGTATTACTTACACCCAAAAGAGTTTTTAAAAATGAAGATTAATGCTATGAACAAAGATGTTAGCTGGGATAAATCAGCTAAGGAATATATCGAAATATATGATAAGCTGTAAAAAAGTGTAAACAAAGAGAAGATTCGCTAGATAAAGGCGAATTTTTTCATGTTTGTTTTGTGAAAAATTAAACATTCAAAGGGGAATTCGTTGTCAGGAGTGTCTTAAAATGGTATAATTCAAATGCTTAGGAGGAAGACTGAAATGGCAAAAATGACAATTAAAGATTTAGATGTCAAGCATAAGAAAGTGCTCGTTCGCGTTGATTTTAATGTTCCATTGAAAGATGGTGTCATCACTGATGATAATCGTATTATGGCAGCATTACCAACGATTAAATACTTGATCGAACAAAAAGCACGAGTGATCTTAATGTCTCACTTAGGGAAAGTTAATCATAAAGATCCTGAAAAAACAGAAGCAGATAAGAAGAAAAATAATATGGCACCAGTTGCCGCTCGTTTAGCTGAGCTTGTGGATACAAATGTGACATTTGTTCCAGTTACACAAGGGCCTGAACTTGAAGAAGCAGTGAACGGACTTAATGATGGTGAAATTGTTGTTGTTCAAAATACACGTTATGAAAAAGGAGAGAGTAAGAACGATTTAGAACTATCAAGATATTGGGCTTCTCTTGCAGATTGCTTTGTATCAGATGCTTTCGGATCGGCTCATCGTGCTCATGCTAGTACTGTAGGTGTTGCTGAAATTTTACCATCTGCATTAGGATTTTTAGTAGAGAAAGAAGTTACAGCATTATCAGCAGCTATTTATAATCCAAAACGTCCATTGGTAGCAATTGTTGGAGGGGCTAAAGTTTCAGACAAAATTGCAGTCATTGACAATTTATTAAAGATAGCAGATAAAGTGTTAATTGGTGGTGGGATGGCATATACATTCCTTAAAGCACAAGGCTTGCAGGTTGGTAAGTCATTATTAGAAGAAGATAAAATTGAGTTAGCTAAAGAATATTTAGCTCGTGGTAAAGATAAACTTGTATTGCCTATCGATCATAAGGTGGCAGACAACTTTGCAGTCGATGCAAACACAAAAATTGTGGCTAATGATGAAATCCCAGAAGACTTCATGGGATTAGATATTGGTCCTAAAACGATAGAATTATTTAAAAAGGAATTAGAAGGAGCTAAAACTGTAATTTGGAATGGTCCTATGGGTGTATTTGAAATGCAACCATTTGCACAAGGCACATTAGAAGTTTGTCGTGCAATTTCTGAACTAGATGATGCTAATACGGTAATTGGTGGTGGTGATAGTGCAGCAGCAGCTATCCAACTAGGTTTTAAAGAAAAGTTCACTCATATTTCGACCGGTGGTGGAGCATCCTTAGAATTCATGGAAGGGAAGCAATTACCTGGAATTGAAGTAATTGCAAATAAATAACATGAAACAAAGAAAACCAATTATTGTCGGCAATTGGAAAATGAATAAGACAATCAGTGAAGCATCATTATTTTTTGATGCTATCAGAGATAAGCTTAATGATAGTGCAGATTTTGGAATTGCGGCACCATACACATGTCTTGCACAAGCAGCGTTTGTAGCTAAAGATTGCTTTGTAGCAGCACAAAATGTTCATTTTGAAACAAAAGGAGCGTACACTGGTGAGATTTCAGTGGAGATGCTAGCAGAGTTGAAAGTAAGCTGGGTTGTGTTAGGTCATTCTGAACGTCGTGCATATTTTAATGAAACTGATGAAACAGTCAATAAGAAGGTAAAAACTGTTTTAGCAGCAAACATGACACCAATCGTTTGTGTTGGTGAAACATTAGAAGAGTTTGAAGCAAATCAAACCAAAGAAGTTGTACAAAATTCAGTAGCTCAATCATTAGCTGGATTAACTGGTGAAGAAGTCTCTAAAATCGTTATTGCTTATGAACCAGTTTGGGCAATTGGAACAGGGAAAAATGCAACACAAGAAATTGCACAAGCAACTTGTAAACTTGTTCGTGAGAAAGTTGCAGAACTATTTGGAAGTGATGCAGCAAGTAAAGTTAGGATTCAGTATGGTGGTTCTGTAAAACCAGATAACATAGCACAATATATTTCTGAGCCAGACATTGATGGAGCTCTTATTGGAGGAGCTTCACTAAAACCTGAATCATTTATTGAAATTGCAGATGCAGTGAAGTAGAATATTAAAGGAAAAAGGAGGCAAAATGATGCCAATTATTATTGATGTGTATGCACGTGAAGTAATGGATTCTCGTGGAAATCCTACAATCGAAGTTGAGGTAACGACTGATTCTGGTGCGTTTGGACGCGCAATCGTACCGAGTGGAGCATCCACAGGTGAAAGAGAAGCATTGGAGCTTCGTGATGGTGATAAAGATCGTTTCTTAGGAAAAGGTGTCTTGCAAGCTGTTGAAAATGTAAATGATATTATTGCGGATGCAGTCATTGGAATGGATGTTCGTGATCAAAATTTACTTGATAAGTTTATGATTGACTTAGATGGAACTAAAGATAAGTCAAGATTAGGTGCTAATGCAATTTTAGGAGTATCATTAGCAGCTGCATATGCTGCGGCAGATTTCTATGGTATGCCACTATATAAATATTTAGGTGGATTTAATGCGAAGACATTACCTGTACCAATGATGAACGTTATTAATGGTGGGTCTCATGCTGATTCATCCGTTGATTTCCAAGAATTCATGATTATGCCAGTTGGTGCTAAGTCATTAAAAGAAGCAGTAAGAATGGGTGCAGAAATCTTCCATGCATTGAAGAAGGTTCTAAAATCAAAAGGTCATATTACTGCAGTCGGTGATGAAGGTGGATTTGCTCCTAACCTTAGTAGCAATGAAGAACCACTAGAAGTTATTATGGAAGCAATTGTTGCAGCTGGTTACAAACCTGGTGAGCAAATTGCCTTGGCAATGGATCCAGCAGCAAGTGAATTTTATGATAAAGAGAAGAAAGCATATGTCTTTAAAAAGGGTGATGGCCGTGTGTTATCAACTGATGAAATGATCGACTTCTATGCTGATTTAGTTGAGAAGTATCCTATTATTTCGATTGAAGATGGACTTGGAGAATCAGACTGGGATGGATGGAAGAAGATGACTGATCGTCTTGGACACAAAATCCAAATCGTTGGTGATGATATTTTCGTAACCAACCCATCAATTCTAAAAGAAGGGATTGAAAAAGGTATTGGTAACTCAATCCTAATCAAACTTAATCAAATTGGTACGATTACAGAAACATTCGATGCAATGGACATGGCTCGTAAAGCTGGTTATACATCAGTTGTTTCTCACCGTTCAGGTGAAACAGAGGATGTTACGATTGCTGATGTTGCGGTTGCATTTAATGCAGGTCAAATTAAGACTGGATCATTAAGTCGTACAGATCGTTTAGCTAAATACAATCAACTAATTCGTATCGAAGATGAGTTGGGCGATGTTGCAGTATTCCCAGGTAAAGACACCTTTACAAACCTATAAGAATAACAGAGAATAGAAGGAAGGAGAAATCCTTCCTTTTTCTATGGAGAGCAATTATTGAAATCACCAATCTTAAAAGCATTTTTCGTTACATTCTTGTGGTCTACGTCTTGGATCCTAATCAAACTAAACATCAATAATATTCCACCCTTATTATTTGCAGGGATAAGATATTTCATTGCTTTTATTGTCTTGTACTTAATGACTAGAAAATATAAACCTTTTAAGAATGTTTCTATGAAAGGGTTGCTTTGGATATCACTATACGGCATTGTGATGATTGCTTTAACTCAAGGTGCACAGTTTGTTGCATTGTCTATCTTGCCAACCATTATCGTGTCGCTTTCTTTAAATGCAACACCAATCGTTGTTGCAATTTTTGGCTATATTATACTGAAAGAAAAATTAAATGGATTACAATGGATTGGAATGATTTTATATGTAATTGGGATATTAACTTATTTCTATCCTTTTGCACAAATTGATCATATGTTTATTGGTATCATTGTTGCTTTGTGTGCCATTATATTTAATTCATCAGCCACAATAATAGGTAGATATGTCAATCAGCAAAACTTCTTACCTTCAATGCAGCTAACCATGATATCAATGTTTATAGGGAGTGTTTTATTGCTTATTGCAGGGTTAAGTTTTGAGACCTTTCCAAAGCTAATGATCAATGATATCATCATCCTAATGTGGCTGGGTATTGTTAATACTGCCCTTGCATTTACATTATGGAATCAGGCGTTACAACAATTAAAGGCAGTATCAGCAAGTCTCATTAACAGCACAATGATGATACAGATAGCATTATTAGCATGGATTTTCTTAGGAGAGAGTCTCTCTAATCGTCAATGGCTTGCGATTAGTTTTGTTTTTTTAGGTGTTGTGATGGTTCAAGTTTTAAGGCAGAAAGCAAAAGTAAAAAATTGATTCATCATGTGTTTGCTTGTATAATGTTTAAGGAATGAAGTTTTCTTTAATACATATGAATGACATTGTATGATGGCTTCTATTTTCTAGAAGTTGTTTTTTATAGGAGAAATACTTATGTGTGATAGCTTATTATTTTTAAATCATCAAAACCAACCTCAACAACAAATATCGAGTAATGACCCAGATGATCTATTGCTTTTTGAATTGATTAACGACATAACAAAATCTAAAGAGCGATTCAATCTTAGTCCTTTATTTTACCAATTAAGTACGAGCATAGAAGAGATAGAGTTTCGCCAGCACATTCTTTATGATATCTATGATGATGATGTAAGAAAGATGCTTAATGATTTTTCTGTTCGAATTTATGACTCAATCTATAGAATAGAGCATGTTTTCTCACGTATTGAATCTCAATCTGAGTATTTCAATAATAATATAGAAAAAGGCAAATTTCTGCATGCTGTTGTTGTTTATTGTGATACACTCATTAGTTTCTTTCATAATATTAGTAAAACAAACGTGCGGTCAAAAGGGTTATCTAACTTCATTAGTTACATAGAAGAATATATAAAAAGCAAATCATTTTTGGATTTAAAGCTAAATGCGGATGCTATTCAAGAACAATTAAAGAACATATCCTTTAGTATGTTAATTACACAGGGGAACATCAAGGTTAGAGATTATCAAGAGCAAAAAGAGATTTCAGAAGAAATTCAAGAACTATTCTTAAAATTTAGGGAAGCAAAAGACATAAAGCATTATAAAGATAATCAGACTGTTCCTCATGCTGAGCATGTTGAGGTTGCGGTTATGGATCTTCTTTCAACAATGCACTCTGATATATTCTCAAAGCTTGAAGCGTTTTGTTTAGAAAACATCCATTACATTGATCAAGCAATTCACAAGATTGCTCGTGAGATTCAGTTTTACATAAGTTACTATGACTATATTTCACCTTTGAAAGAACAGTTCGATTTTTGTTTTCCAAAAATGACAACATCAAAGAAAGAACGATACTTGAATGACTCATTTGATATCGTTTTAGCGAAAAAGTATATAAAGGATAGAGAAGATCTTGTTTTAAATGGGTTTTCAGTTAAAGAAAACGAGAATATATTAATCATAACAGGACCTAATCAAGGTGGAAAGACAACATTTGCTCGTATGATTGGACAAGTTCATTACTTGTCTGGACTTGGGTTATCAGTTCCAGGAACAAGTGCCCAATTATTGTTGGTTGATCATATTTACACACATTTTGAGAAGGAAGAAGACATTGAGAACAAAGCAGGGAAGTTGAAAGATGATTTGGTTCGATTAAAAGAAATCACGGATAATCTATCAAACAAAAGTCTCGTTGTCATTAATGAAATTTTGGCATCGACATCTTTAGAAGATGGACTTTATATTGGTAGGAAAATTATTGATCGATTAGTTCAACAGGATTGTGGTTGTGTCTATGTTACCTTTTTAGATGAACTATCAAATTATCATGAATCATGTGTTAGTTTAGTTAGTGAAATTGATGATGAAGATTTCAGTCGAAAAACATTAAAAATAGTAAGAAAAGAAGCAGATGGTAAAGCTTATGCTCACTATATTGCTAAGAAATTTGGGTTAACGAAAGAAAAAATAGAAAAGAGGTTAGCTTGTGAAGATTAATTTACTGCATCAAGAGAAAAGCTTTAATAAACATGAGTTAACCAAACTTGATCAAACTGTTAGTTCTGATCTTGAATTAGAACACATCTTTTCACTTATGTCGAACAAAGATCAGTTTATCTATGAAAGTGTGAAGCAAGTTTTTTTTGCAAAGGCAATCATGATTGAGGATATTTATTTCAGACAAGAGATTATTAGAGATTTTGAAAAGAATCCAGAGCTATTAGATGATGTCTATCGTATGATTACTTTTACAATGAAAAAGAAAAGGGAAAACTGGTGGGGTGTATCTAGTAACTATATGGCATCTCGGATGAGTAGTGCTTTGAATATACTTGGTTTATTTTCAGGAACACTAAGAGATGTTAGAAATCTAATGAGGAAACATGCTACTAATCTCAAATCAGAAGGATTACTAAAGTTTTATAATTTGCTTGAAGAAGAGTTAACAGATGAGTACTTAAAAAAACTACATGATCAAATCAATGATCTGCGTTTTGATAAAGGAATCATGATTAAAGCTGAAGTTGGAGAAAATAATTATAGTGTCAACTATAAACTTGTGAAACCCTTAAGCAAAAGGTTTGAAGGGACAAGATGGTACTTTACTCCAGGATTTCAATTAGAACCGAAAGACGAACGTGGGTTTGAAGATTTAACCAAAAGAAAAGAAAGAGCATTGCAACCCGTTGTTGATGCTCTTGTGGATGCTGCTGAAAACATGACAAACTTCTTTGAGACTTTTCATTTTGAGATAAGTTTTTATATGGGGTGCAAAAATCTTCATCAGCATTTGCAAAAAAATGATATTGCTATGACATACCCAGTTCTTAATTCATCATCAGACAAGTTCAAGTTTAAAGATTTAAAAGATATTGCATTAATTATGAATGAGAAAAAAGTTGTTGGAAGTTCTTTGGATGTGGTTGATGAAAATCTTTATTTAATAACTGGAGCTAATCAAGGTGGAAAAACAACATTTTTGAGAAGTATTGGTCAATCTATTCTTATGATGAGATGTGGTATGTTTGTTGCAGCAAGCGAATATTCCTATCGTCATGTAAATCGCTTGTTTA
>OBJA01000195.1_pt1 | contig 59482 bp, 74 predicted proteins | sample 1519751 | NCBI WGS metagenome assembly OBJA01 (sample SAMEA3881238, study PRJEB22517) | soil metagenome | biome: lake sediment; feature: soda lake sediment; material: sediment, water from around vicinity | place: India | collected 2013-12-23 | depth 3 m
TTACAACCCTAACAGTGAAAATGGCTGAAGATTTAACATCATATTTAATAGGTGCTGGTGTTAAAGCAATCTATTTGCATCATGAAACTAAAACACTTGAACGAATTGAAATCATTCGACAGTTGCGAAAAGGCAAATACGACGCATTAGTCGGTATTAACTTACTTAGAGAAGGTATTGATATACCTGAAGTGTCACTGGTTGCGATTTTAGATGCAGACAAAGAAGGTTTTTTACGTTCCTATCGTGCGCTTGTGCAAACCATAGGTCGTGCAGCGCGAAATGCTGATGGTACTGTGATTATGTATGCAGACCGAATCACGGATTCGATGAGTCTTGCGATTGAAGAAACCAATCGACGTCGTGACATTCAAGTTGAGCATAATATGAAACACAATATTACACCTCAAACGATTGTCAAAGAAATACGTGATGTGATTGCAGGAAAAGAAACGCAAGAAATGGCAATGAAGTTGTTACAGAAAAAGACAAAAACCAATAAAGCCCAACAAGGTCAAATTATCATGGACTTAGAAAAAGAAATGCATGAGGCTGCACGTGTGTTAGATTTTGAACGTGCTGCTATGCTTCGAGATATTATCTTAGAACTTAAAAGCCAATAAGGGGGATTACCCCTTTTGTTTTTTGCATGGGTGTTTTTTAAAAGGGTGCTATCATGTATAATAATGTTCATCTGGAGGAAGTATGAGTAAAGACGAAATAGTAATTAAAGGGGCGCGAGTCCACAACCTAAAAAATATTAGTTTAACGATACCTCGTAATAAACTTGTTATTATGACAGGGCTATCTGGTAGTGGTAAAACATCCTTAGCATTTGACACTATTTATGCTGAAGGACAACGACGATATGTCGAATCTTTAAGTGCGTACGCGCGTCAATTTTTAGATAACATGGAAAAGCCTGATGTGGATCTTATTGAAGGGTTGTCACCTTCGATTTCAATTGATCAAAAAACCACTCATAACAACCCTCGGTCGACTGTTGGAACAGTGACTGAAATATACGATTACTTAAGGTTGATGTATGGTCGTATTGGAACGCCATTTTGTCCAGTTCATCATCACCCGATTGTTGCTGTAAGTATTTCGCAAATGGTAGATCAAATCATGGATTATGAGGATGGGCAGCGAATTGAAATTTATGCACCTGTTGTGCACCAAGAAAAAGGCACTCATAAAGATAAGTTTGCCAAGTACTTAAAAGAAGGTTTTGTTCGAGTTCGTGTCAATAAAGAACTGCGAATGCTTGAAGAAGAAATTGTTTTAGCTAAAAATAATAAGCATGATATTGATATCATGGTTGATCGTTTAATCAAAAAAGAAGATTCTCGTTCTCGTTTGTATGAATCATTGGAATCAGCTCTAAAACTAACAGATGGATTAGCGTTAGTTGTTGTAAATAAAAAAGAACATATATTTTCTCAAAATTACTCTTGCATTGAATGTGGATTTTCTATCCCCCGTTTAGAGCCACGATTGTTTTCTTTTAACTCACCACTTGGAGCATGTGAGAACTGCAAAGGATTAGGTGTTACACAACAGGTTGATTATGATTACTTAATGCCAAATAAAGAGAAGTCAATTAAGCAAGGTGGGATTGTTTACTATAAGAACATTGTCAACTCAGAAAACATTGAATGGCAGAATTTTGCAACACTCTGTAATCATTATAATATTCCTTTTGATGTTCCGCTTAATCAGTTGACTAATGAGCAAATCGATATCATGATGCATGGTTCCAAGGAACCAATAGCATATACGATCGAATCACGATCTGGCAATAAGTTTATGCGCAATGATTTTATTGAAGGCGTTGCTAGTTTAATCACGCGACGGTATATGGAAACAACCTCACAAGGTGCAAGAGAATGGTATGGAACATTTATGAGTGAAGCAACTTGTAGTGTTTGTCATGGAAGACGTTTAAATCCGATGGCTTTGAGTGTTCAAGTTCAAGGTAAAAATATTAATGAGTGGACAAGCATGTCCGTTAAGCAAGCACTTTTGTTTATGAAGGATTTAAGATTAACTGACATGCAAGCAGAAATTGCACGTTTGGTTCTTAAAGAGATTCATGAACGGTTATCATTTCTAAAAGATGTTGGATTAGAGTATTTAACGCTTGATCGCATTGCGGGGACGTTATCTGGAGGGGAAGCACAACGCATTCGTTTGGCAACACAAATTGGATCGCGATTAACAGGCGTTCTCTATGTGCTTGATGAACCTTCAATTGGGTTACATCAACGCGATAACGCAAAACTAATTAACACATTAAAGAGCATGCGAGATTTGGGTAACTCGCTTATTGTGGTTGAACATGATGAAGAGACCATGATGGAGTCTGATTGGATTGTTGATATTGGACCAGGAGCTGGGTTAAATGGTGGTGAAGTTGTTGCCAATGGTACAGTTGAAGATATCATGAACAACCCAAATAGCATCACAGGTCTATACTTATCAAAGCAAAGAAAGATTGAAACACCAAAGATTAGAAAAAAAGGCAATGGTCATCGCATTGAGATTATCAATGCAAAAGAGAATAATTTAAAAAACATAAGTGTCAATATCCCTCTAAACACACTAACGCTTGTTACAGGGGTTAGTGGGAGTGGTAAATCATCACTTGTAAATGAAATACTAGCTAAGAAAATGCAACTATTTTTGGGACGTGTTAAAATTAAGCCAGGGCAAGTTGAAAAAGTGATTGGGTTAGAGCATATTGATAAAGTGATTGTGATTGACCAAGACCCAATTGGACGAACACCGCGTTCTAATCCTGTTACCTATACTGGTATTTTTGATGATATTCGTGACTTATTTGCGTTGTCAAAAGAATCTAAAAAAAGAGGGTACTTAAAAGGACGTTTTTCATTTAATGTTAAAGGTGGAAGGTGTGAACTGTGTCAAGGAGATGGTGTTAAACGAATTTCCATGCATTTTTTACCAGATGTCTATGTACAATGTGAAGCTTGTGAAGGCAAACGATATAATGAAGAAACATTGCAAATAACATATAAAGGAAAGAACATATTTGAAATCTTAGAAATGACTATTGATGAAGCGTTACTGTTTTTTGAGAATATTCATAAAATTGCTCATCGTTTAAAGATACTGCAAGATGTTGGGTTAGGGTACATTCAGCTAGGACAATCATCCACGACATTATCAGGTGGTGAAGCTCAGCGTGTAAAGTTAGCAAGTGAGCTTCAAAAAAGAGCTACAGGAAAAACTGTGTTTATTCTAGATGAACCAACAACAGGACTACACAGTGAAGATGTAGGCAAATTGCTTAAGGTTTTGCAAAAAATCGTTGATAATGGGGATACTGTCATCGTGATTGAACACAACCTAGATATTATCAAGAGTGCTGATTATATTATCGATTTAGGACCTGAAGGTGGCGATGATGGTGGTTATGTGGTTGGTGTTGGTACACCAGAACAACTTGCAAATAATCCTAAGAGTTACACAGGACAATACTTGAAAAAAGTATTGCAAGAGTAGGAGGACATGATGTCGTTTGAAGAAAAATGCACAATGCGTAAATTTAATGAATATTTTAAATTTAAGCAGATTACAGGAAATGATGAAGCGTTAAATCGTTGGGTAGTTGTTCCAGATGTTAATCGACCAGGATTAGAACTGGTCGGATTTTTTGAACATACTGAACCTCGAAGAATCAATATCATGGGCGATAAAGAAATGGCTTATATAGAGCAAATGGATGAAAGTTTGCAACGTGAAGTGTTTGATCGTTTAACAGATGGATTCACACCTGGTATCATCATTGCACGCAGTTATGCTTGTCCTGAAATTTTATTTGAAATTGCTCAGTACAAAAACTTTCCAATCTTTACAACTGACATGAAGACTTATCAACTGATGGTGGATGTGATTTCATATTTGGATGAGCAGTTGGCTCCTATTGAAACATTGCATGGTGTTCTCATGAGTGTCTTTGGTAAGGGTGTTCTTATCACAGGTGATAGTGGTATGGGGAAAAGTGAAGTTGGACTTGAATTGATTCGCAAGGGGCATGTGCTGATTTCAGATGATCGTGTTGATGTCCGCCGAGTTCACAACCACATCATTGGATTTGCTCCACTGTTACTTAAAGGTATGTTAGAGCTTCGTGGAATTGGCATCATTGATGTTCAACGTATGTTTGGTGCAAGTGCATTGCTAGATCAAACACGAGTAGACTTCATCGTCTATTTAGAAAAATGGAAAGATGGCAAAGCATACAGACGTGTTGGAATTGAAACGAGTGTTGATCGTTCAATCATGGGGGTTTCAGTTCCACAATTAATCTTCCCAGTTAAAGAGGGACGGAATTTGGCGGTGTTGATTGAGGCTGCTGTGACCGATTTTACACTAAAAGAAAAAGGCATTGATTCTAGCGTGGAATTTGACAATCGTGTTTATCAGTTCATCGTTGATCAAAACAATGAAAATAAGGAGTAATTAAAATGCGTTTTTTTGAAGATATACAAACATTTGTTACGATTGGGCCAATCTCGATTAAGTGGTATGGCCTTTTAATACTAACGGGGGCATTTATTGCCTATCATTTTAGTTGGCAGAATTTAAAGAAAATGGGTTATGACAGAAGTATGAGTGATGACTTATTTATTGGGGCACTTTTATCAGGTGTTGTGGGATCAAGAATTTGGTTTGTTGTTTTCTATGATTTAGGATATTATCTTAGAAATCCAATTGAAATATTCATGACATGGGAAGGTGGGCTTGCTATTCAAGGTGGGCTTGTTTTTGGTGCAGCATTTGGTTATTGGTTTGTTAAGCGACACAACATATCGTTTATGCGTTTAGCTGATGCCATTGTTCCTAATATTTTGATTGCTCAAGCGTTAGGGCGATGGGGGAACTTCTTGAACCAAGAAGCATTTGGACGTGTTGTGGATGAATCATTTTACGCAGGATGGCCACGTTTCATTGCTGATCATATGTACATTAATGGGGCATTTCGTGAACCGACATTTTTTTATGAATCTACGTTGAACATTATTGGGTTTTTATTGATTGTTTTTGTTTATAAGAAGTTTTCGAATTATAAACGGGGCGATTTGATGTATGCATATTTGATGTGGTATGGTGTGACACGCTTTTTCATTGAAGGATTTAGGTCCGATAGCTTAATGTTCTTTGGTCTTCGTTCAGCACAGCTTGTTTCAATTGCATTCTTGATTGTGGGAATGTTAGGTACATTAGGTGTTTTTAGGAAACTATTCAAACGAGAGAAACCAATCATATTATTTGATTTTGACGGTACATTAATGGACACAGAAGAATCTGTAAAGGATGGAATCAAGCAAGTCATTTTAAAGTATCGTCCTGATGAAGAAATAGACGCAGAGATGGCTAACTCATTTGTTGGTCCTCCATTAAGCGAAACATTCAGTCGCTTCTTTGAAGCATCTAGAATAGATGATTTAATTGCTGAATATCGAGTTATTAATAATGAGATGCATAAGACACGCGTGAAACCAATCGAACATGCAGTTGAAGTGATAAAACAACTCAAAGAAGAAGGTTATTTAGTCGGTGTTGTCTCATCCAAGATAAAATCAGCTATCCATATGGGAATGGATTTATTTGAAATGAGAGAATTGTTTGATGTTATTGTTGGGGTTGATGATGTTAAAGAACATAAACCTTCTCCTGAAGGAATATTTATGGCATGTTCACAACTGAATAAAGGGCATGACTCAGTTATTTATGTTGGTGATACAGCGATTGATATTCAAGCAGGTCATGCTGCAGGAGTTTACTCAGTTGCTATGATGACCAATCCATCTCGCAAAGAAGAGTTAGTAGCTGAAAAGCCAAATGCATTCATCACGGATTTGCGTGATTTGTTTGATATTTTGAAGGAGGATGTGGAATGGACACGCTCTACGACTTAATCATACTTGGTGCTGGCCCAGCAGGGATGACAGCAGGTGTTTATGCAGCTAGAGCAGGACTAAGTGCATTGATGCTTGAACCTGAAGCACCTGGTGGAAAGCTAGTTAAAACGTATGAGATTTGTAACTGGCCTGGCATTCAAAGCATCACAGGTGTAGATTTAGCAATGTCAATGTTTGAACACGCACAATCCCAAGGTGTTCAATATCAGTATGGCTATGTAGAAGAAGTTATTAAGAGAGATGATGCATTTGAAGTAGTTTGTCAGGATAATGTGTATTTTGGAAAAGCAGTCATCGTTGCAACAGGTACTGTTGAAAACCGATTGAACCTCGAAGGTGAGGAGAGATTGGTGGGTCGAGGTGTTTCTTTTTGTGCGGTGTGTGATGGAGCGTTTTATAAAGAACAAGTTGTTAGTGTGATTGGTGGTGGTAACTCTGCGTTAGAAGAAGCTGTCTACTTGACACAGTTTGCTTCAAAGGTATACGTAATCATTCGTCGAGATGTGTTTAGAGCGGATCAAGCTGCGATTGATGTCGCCACACAAAATCCTAAAATTGAGTTTATTAAACTTCATAAACCAATCGCATATGAAGTGAGTGATAATAAAATTAGTGGTTTAGTGCTTGAACATTCTCAAACAAAAAAGACAAAAGTTATTAAAACCAATGCTGTGTTTCAATACATTGGTGCAAATCCAGCGACAAACATGGTGAAAAACTTGAATGTACTAACGGATGAAGGGTACATGATTGTTAACGAAAAAATGGAAACATCAATTCCGGGACTATATGGTGCTGGTGATGTTTGTGAAAAACCGTTACGTCAAATTGTTACAGCAACTGGTGATGGTGCTGTTGCTGCCCAACAGGCATTTCATTACATTCAAAAATTAGAAACTAAGTAGAAAACATGTTCACATGTTTTCTTTTTGATATCATTGTGAAACGCCAGGGTCCGTGGTAGAATATTAATGACGAGGTGCATGCTATGGGAAAAAGAAAAATAATTCTAGTTACAGGAATGTCTGGAGCGGGGAAAACAACTGCTATGGCAATTTTAGAGGACATGGGCTATCATGCCATTGATCAATTTCCTCCGCAATTAATTGGTGATTTAATTCATTTGGCTGTTGATGAGCAAGAGCCAAAGTTTGATAATCTTGCGATTGCAACGACAGCGTTAGATTTGCAGGATTTCATTCGACGCTTTCGTAACATCGATGCTGATATGCGCATCCTTTACTTAGAAGCGGGTATTGAAACATTGTTGGCACGATACAAATCAACAAGGCGTACACATCCAATGTTGCTTTCAAACAAAGCTAAAACATTAGAAGAAGCGATTGAAGTTGAGAAAGATATGTTTGAAGATGTCAAAGAGAAAGCGTATTTTTCAGTCGACACTTCAAAACTTACTGAGATTGAGCTTAGAAAAAAACTCAATGAAGTGTTTAAACTGAGTTCTGAGCCAGTGTTTACAATTAGTTTTATATCGTTTGGTTTTAAGAATGGTATTCCTATGGACTCGGATCTAATTTTTGATGTACGGTTCCTTAAGAATCCTTTTTGGGAAGAAGAGCTTAAACTTCAAACGGGTGAGCAACAACCTGTCATAGATTTTGTGATGAATCAAAAGCAAACGCATGAGTATTTCGAGAAGTTGCATGATTTTTTGGATTACTCATTTAAAGAGTATGTCAAAGAAGGAAAAAATCATTTTACGGTTTCCATTGGTTGCACCGGGGGCCAGCATCGATCGGTAGTGACGGTGAACTGGTTGTATGAGAAGTTTAGTTCACAATATCATTGCTATAAGCGTCATCGTGACATGAGGACAAACCATGGATAAGAAAAATGTTGTTGTTATTGGTGGTGGGCGAGGACAAGCAACACTTTTAAGAGGATTAAAAGTCAATCCAGCCATACATTTGACGAGTCTTGTTACCGTTGCCGATGATGGTGGTAGCACGGGGCGGCTTAGAGAACAGTTCGATATACCTGCAATGGGTGATATTCGTAATGTCATGATAGCCATGGCAGAGTCAGAGACGTTGTTGTCAAGGTTGATGAGTTATCGTTTTAAAGATGCTGCTAACTCAGAGATAGCAGGACATAATCTTGGAAATTTAATTTTAACAGCTATGATTGAACATAGTGGTAATTTTATGGAATCGATCGGTGTAATTTCAAAGGTGTTGAATGTCAAAGGTGATATTGTTCCTTCTACACTGCAAGTGATTACTTTATATGCTCGTATGATGGATGGAACGATTGTTAAGGGCGAAACAAATATTCCAACAAAACGAAACCGAATAAAGGAAGTGTTTTATCAAGAACACGTGCGTGCATCTAGGCAAGCTATCAAGGCAATAAACCAAGCAGATTATATTATTTATGGAATTGGGTCACTATACACTAGCATTTGTCCCAATCTGATTATTGAAGATATTCAAGAAGCATTGAGCATTTCAACAGCAAAGAAGATATATGTTTGCAATGCCATGAGTCAAACAGGTGAAACTGATGGGTATAGCGTGGAAGACCATGTACAAGCTATCATTGAACATTCAAAAAACAACATTGATGCGGTCATTGTTGCAAATGATAAAATTCCAGAAGATGTTTTAGCGCGTTATGAAATGGAAGAAACCCATCCGATTAAAGTTTCAGAATCAGATCATCGGTATCCAATTATAGAAGCTAACTTACTTAGTTTCAATGATGGATTAGTAACACACAATCCCGACAAAGTAGCGAAGCTATTGAATGAGAAGTTTTTTAAGGAGTGATAAGGTGTCATATACTAGCGAAGTAAAGTCAGAAATAAGTCAAAATGAGTTAAAGACGTGTTGCATTAGAGCACAGCTTGCAGCTCTTTTACAATGTGATGCAACCTTGACTATTAGCAACCAACAATGGCAGTTGCATTTTAAGACTGAAAACCCAACCACAGCAAAACGCTTTTGGATGCTTTTAAAGCAACGCTATCATTTGACACCAGAACTGGCTATATTGAAAAAAGTAAAGCTTAAGAAAAACTACACTTATGTGGTTTTGATTAAAAGTGAAGTGAAAGAGATACTATCAGATTTACAGCTTTATGATCATCATGGTTTTGCTGATCATGTGGCGCGTGAAGTTGTCAAAAAAGAGTGTTGTGCAAGAGCATACTTAGCTGGTGCTTTTTTGGCAAGTGGTAGTGTTAATTCTCCAACAAATAGTAATTATCATTTGGAAATAGCGGTTAACGAACTTGCTTTGGCAAAATTGATTCAACGGTTAATGAAGCGATTTGATTTGCCTGGGAAAATCATTCAACGTCGAACACAGCAAGTGGTTTATATCAAGGCATCAGATAAGATTTCTGATTTCTTAAGAGCGATTGCTGCATATGAGGGTGTTATGAAGTTTGAGGATATTCGAATTCAGCGTGATTTTAAGAACTCATTGACACGTTTGGACAATTGCGAAGTTGCTAATGAGATGAAGACGCTAAAGGCTGCAACTAGCCAAATCGAAGATATTGAGTTTTTACAACAACATGATATCTTCGAGTTATTGGATGATAAACTAAAAGAAGTTGCTTTTCTACGTCAGCTTCATCCGGAAGCTAGTCTCAATGAACTAAGTGAGATTTATCAATCTCAAACTGGTAATCGAATGAGTAAATCTGGTATGAAGCATCGATTTAATAAAATTGCGCTTAAAGCACAACAACATAAAGATATTATTAACAGACGCAATCAGGTTGACTAAATCTGATTATTTAACTACAATAAAAGAAAATGGGGAAGGGGAATCGAAATGGCAAAAGTAGAAGCCAACGGTCCAGTAGAAAAAGCCTTTGGACAGCGTATTCGTCAGTTAAGAAAAGAAAAAAAATTAACGCAAGGGGAATTGGCTGGCATCAGTGGATTGCATCGCAATTATATTTCAGATACTGAACGTGGTAGACGAAATATTTCATTGCTTTGTATGTCAAAACTAGCTAAAGGTTTAGAGTGTGAAATAAAAGACTTCTTTGAGTAGTCTTTTTTTCTATCTTGCGTGTGTTAACGTGCTATAATGGTCACGGTGATTACATGCGTATTATTCAATTCATATTAACTTTAATAGTATTAATTTGGCTTTTTATTGTTGCTTGGCCGATTTTTCTTGTTTTAGCACTCTTGCTTATTTATGCGTGGTGGCGTTTTGTTAGAAGCATCCGTATCATCAAACAAGAAGTCTTTAAAGAAGAACATGTTGTTTTACCTGTGAATCGTTCGGAAGACATATTTGATGCGGAGTATCAAGAGAAAGAAATACCTCATGATTGAAGCTGAATTTAGTATTGTCACATTTGATGACATCCCTTTGTTGACTGAATATTTAAATAAAGCAAACTATCAAGAGAGTAACCACAATATTATCAACATGTTTATGTGGCAAACAATGTTTCCTCTGTTTAAATATGTAACAGATGACTATGTCTTGCTTTTAGGTAAGCATGAGGATTTGCTCTTTTTATACATGCCTTTATGTGAACCACAAATGATTAAAGAAGCACTTCTTGATGGACAGCGATTGTTTAAACAAGCAAATATTCCGTTTGTCTTAAGTACCTTCACTCGAAAAATGAAGTCAGTTGCACTGGAAATCTTTCCAAACATGCATGCTACGACAGCACGTGATGGTTATGATTATGTTTATGATCGAGAGAAGATTGTCACGCTTTCAGGGAAAAAGCATCAAAAACGTAGAAACTTGCTTAATAAGTTTGCTCGCGAGTATCAAGGTCGTGCTCAACTTGTACCCATTCAATCATTCCTTAAAGAAACCATCGATTTTTTTGAACAAACTTATGAGCATTCGGATGATGATTACTTGATTCATGAACGAACCGGTATTTTACATATTTTGACACATTTGGAGTTATTTGATAGCCAAGGGGCAGCGTTGTTAATTGATCAAAAAGTGAAAGGGTTCTTAGTGACTAGCTGTTTGACTTATGATATGGTTCAAATTAATATTGAGAAAGCAGATAAGGCGATACCTGGGATATTCCAATATATGGAAAGTGAGTATTTTAAATTATTCTATCCCGATGTAAAATATATTAATAAAGAGGACGATATGGGATATTTAAACTTGCGAAGAGCAAAAATGGCTTCTAAGCCGGTTAAATTGATTGCCAAATATCGTTTGTGTGAAGAGGGTCATGATGCTTGTAAAAGCCAATGCAGCGAATAAAATTGAAGTTTATCGCATTTGGAAACAACTATTCTCACATGATGATGGTGGGTCAATAGATTTTTTCTTTGAACATTATTATGATAATTGTCAAACATATTTACTAAAAGAAAACAGTGAGATTATTTCTGGTGTTTGTGTTTTTCATTATCCCATTCAATTGATGGATCGTGTAATCGAAGTGTCGTATTTGGTTGGTATTTTTACAAAAGAAGCTTATCAACAACAAGGATACATGAAAAAGCTATTACATGAGGTGCTTGATATTGAATCTCATCAAACGTTGATGAGTGTGTTGATGGCGTATCAACCAAAAGTCTATCAGTCTTTTGGTTTTAAACCGCTCGTTGATCATCAAATTGTAAATTTGAGTGCATCAATGATTCCACCTGTTTCGACGATGAATATTACTTATCAAGTAACAAGCGAACAGCTTTTGCATGCGTACAATCGTTTCATGCATTATTTTGATGGATACAAAGTAAGAACTAATGAAGATTTCGATATGATGAAACTAGACATGCAAGCACAGCAAGGCAAAGTCGTGGGTTATGTTGAACAGCAAAACTTACTTGGTTATATGGCTTATATACTGCATGATCAGCAAATTGAGATTTTAGAAATTGTGTATTTTGATGTTGATACGTTGATGCGTTTGCTATATTTTGCTGCTAACATGAGTCAGTCTATAAAAGTCCATATTTCAACTAAAGAGCAATGGGAACGAATCTTCCCTAAGGCGAATTTTGATATTAAACCATTTCTGTTTGCGCGTATCAATGATATCGAGTTGTTTAATGATTGTTTTAACTCATCCGTGTTTTCTGTGAGTGACATAAGAAATCTAGTTTCCAAACCTTTATTTTTTAATGAATATCAGTAGCTTTTTTAATACTTGATAAATGCTTCACAATTGACAGAACCTCATTTCGCATCTATAATTGTAGTTGTCAAAAGGAGGACAATTATGACAGTAAAAGTAGCAATAAACGGATTTGGACGTATTGGACGTTTAGCGTTCCGTTATATGTTTGGATCAAGTGAATTTGAAATTGTAGCAATCAATGATTTAACTGATTCCAAAACATTAGCACATCTATTAAAATACGATTCAGCACAAGGCCCTTATGGTAAAGAAGTTTTAGCAACCGATACAGGTATTGTGGTTGAAGGCAAAGAGACAAAAGTATTTGCAGAGAAAAACCCTGCAGATTTACCTTGGAAAGAACTTGGTGTTGATGTAGTTTTAGAATGCACAGGATTCTTCACAAGTGATGAAAAAGCAAAAGCTCATATCGATGCTGGTGCTCGTAAAGTTATCATTTCAGCTCCTGCAACAGGGGATGTTAAAACTGTTGTATTTAACGTGAATCATGACATTTTAGATGGTTCAGAGACCATTATCTCAGGTGCAAGTTGTACAACAAACTGCCTAGCACCTATGGCAAAAGTACTAAATGACAATTTCGGTATCGTTACAGGTACAATGACCACAATTCATGCATACACAAATGATCAAAACACATTGGATTCTCCACATAGAAAAGATATGCGTCGTGCACGTGCCGCGGCAGCAAACATTGTTCCTAACTCAACTGGAGCTGCAAAAGCAATCGGTTTGGTTGTTCCTGAGTTAAAAGGAAAATTAGATGGTGGGGCTCAACGTGTTCCTGTTATCACTGGTTCATTAACTGAATTAGTTGCAGTTGTTGAAAAAGAAGCGACAGCAGCAGATGTAAATGCCGCAATGAAAGCAGCAGCTGATGAGTCTTATGGCTACACTGAAGATCCAATTGTATCATCAGATGTTATTGGAACAACTTTTGGATCATTATTTGATGCTACACAAACAAAAGTGACCACGCTTAATGGTGTTACATTGGTTAAAATCGCTGCATGGTATGACAATGAAGCTTCATATACATACCAATTGGTACGTACTGCTAAATTTGTTGCATCTCAGTTTTAATTGATTAAGGACCTACGGGTCCTTTTTTTTGTGACTAAGAGTCAATATATGGTAAAATGTCATAAGGAAAAGGTACTGTTATGAACATTATTGAAATTCATCATTTAACAAAATATTATGGTAAAAGTCGAGGTATCGAAGACGTTTCATTTAATGTTAAAGAACATGAAATATTCGGTTTTATTGGACCAAATGGAGCGGGAAAATCAACAACAATTCGAACATTGTTAGGTCTTATTTTTCCAACCTCAGGATATGCCACGATTTTTGGTAAAGATATCATTAAAGAAGGAAGCTCATTGAGACATTCTATTGGTTATTTACCATCAGAAGTTTTCTACTATGAAAAAATGAAAGTGATTGACTTGCTTAAATATTCTGCATCATTTTTTGAAGGAAATCATACCGAGCGCATGCATGAATTAGCAGATATCATGGAACTGGACTTGAATCGTCGTATCGAAGATTTATCTTTTGGTAATAAAAAGAAGGTCGGAATAGTTCAAGGGTTATTGCATAAGCCTAAACTAATCATTTTAGATGAACCAACGAGCGGTCTTGATCCTTTGATGCAGCAAAAGTTTTTCAAACTCATTGAAAAAGAAAATAAAGAAGGAACCACAGTCTTGTTTTCTTCACACATTCTTTCTGAAGTCCAACACTTGTGTCATCGCGTCGCGATTATCAAAGAAGGTAGTATTGTTGATGTTCAAGACGTAAAAACACTTCGAGAGAACACTTATAAAAAAGTGCAGATTAAAACGGAAACTTTTAATCAAGCATCTTTAGAGGAACTTGAGGTTGTCGATTTAAAACAGTTCAATGGCCAGGTGAGCTTTGTTTACAAAGGGGATGCTCAGGCACTCTTGTCAGTGCTTAGAAAAGTTCCGTTAACTGATGTATTAATCCAAGAACCGACGCTTGAAGAAATCTTCTTGCATTATTATCAGTAGGTGTATGATGACAATATTTAAGTTTGAAGTAAAAAAGAACATAGGTTCAACACTATTATGGATAATAGGGATTTTTGCTTTTATGATTACAATGATGGCTTTTTATCCAATGATTGCACAAGAACAAGAGCTTATGGATATGATTTTAGCTTATTATCCACCTGAACTGTTAAGAGCTTTTGGTTTATCGAATGTACAATCTCTTGCAACGATAAAAGGGTATCTGCCTTTAATTTTTGTTTTTTTACAGTTGCTGCTTGCCATTCAAGCTTCTGTTAGTGGGTTTAGTGCGCTTACCTTAGAAGAAAGTGATCGCACTGCAGATTTTCTACTGACAAAACCAGTTAATCGAACACAAATTTATAGTTCGAAGGTTAGTGCTGCTTTGTTTGGGTTAGGGGTTATTTCATTGGCATCTGTATTAGCAATCATTTCAACCATTATGATATTTGCTCCAGATGAGACAGTCAATCAATCTATACTGAACATGTTGTATGTAAGCATTCCATTGTTTCAGGTGGTGTTCTTTAGTGTTGGGTTAGTTGTTTCAATGATGCTTAAGCGTGTGCGATCGGTATTAGGAATGGCTATGGGCTTATCTTTTTTTACTTATGGTAGTTATGCGATTAAAGAGACCATCGATAGTGATTGGATTGGACACATCACTCCTTTTCATTATTTTGATGTAGCCATTATCGTACAGCAAGGCACATTAAATACATTTTATGTCATATTAAGTGTGCTGATTATCATTGTATCTGTAATATTTAGTTATGTTTTATACAAAAAACGCAACATTGCATTGTATTAAGGAAAAATCATGAACATTATCAAACAAGAACTGAAACAAAATTTTAAATCATGGATTATATGGGTGGCTGCATTGTCTGTTTTTATTGCGATGATGATGTTGGAGTTTTCAGCTTATAAAGATAATCCTGAACTGTTGGCTGTGTTGGATGCATTTCCAAAAGAGATGTTGGATGCCATGGGTTTGTCAGGTGTTAACTTAACAACGGTAAGTGGGTTTACGAGTGTAAGCATACTTTATATTAGTTTAATGGTATGTATTTATGCAATCATGCTTGGCTCAAACTTATTGGCAAAAGAGAGAAAAAATAAAACATCTGAGTTTATTTTTGTAATGCCTATCAGACGAGAATTACTACTTGCTTATAAATGGTTTGTAGGATTAATCTATAGTGTTATGATGAGCGTAATGGTTCATGCTGTAATTGTGATTTCTACATTACGATACGATCTAGATACACTATTCTTTGAGTATATAGGTTGGTCTATACTTGCCATGTCAATTTTACTTTGTTTGTTCATGTCAGTTGGATTGTTTTTGGCTAGTGTCTTACTGCGACCAAAACTGTCAATGATAATAGGTCCGATTATGGTGTTTGTGACGTACATTATGTCAGTGTTAATAGGGTTAGTTGAGAGGCTTAATTGGCTACGTTGGTTGACGCCGTTTGAGTATTTTAAGTCGAGCTACATTTTACAGAATTTATCAATTCAGTGGGAATTTGCTTTGCTTAGTAGTGTTATTGTTCTTGCTTCATTAGGTTTTGCTGTGCTGTTTTACAGACGAAAGGATATTCCGATATGAGAAAAATTATTGATTTATCTCATGTGGTATCCAATCAATCACCCGTGTATCCTAATGATCAGAAGGTTGTCATTGAAGCAATGAAACGATATGAAAATGATGGGTATCATTTAAGTACAGTGACATCTAGCATGCATGTTGGGACACACATTGATGCGCCATTACACTTGAGTGAATTACCGATTACTATGGATCGGTTTCCGCTTGATGTTGGTATCGGACATGGTGTTGTCATCGATGTTAGAGATCAAAAAGTTATTGAATTAAGTCAAAACCAGTTGGAAATGATTAAAAAAGATGACATTGTCATCTTGTATACGGGTTGGGATCAGTATTATCATTCTGATAAGTATTATGATCATCCTGTATTAACCATGACATCCGCGCAAGCATTGATAGATAAGAAGATTGCAATGTTGGGGATGGATATGCCATCAATCGAGCATTATCCTTTTGAAATTCACCATTTAATGATGACTCATGGTGTATGGATGATTGAAAATTTGACACATCTAGATCTTCTTGATCAGAGTTGTCTATATGAAATCCATGCAATTCCAATTAAAATAGAAGCAGAAGCTGCACTTGCACGCGTATTTGCGATAGAATTAGAAGCAGAAGTAAGATAGAATAATGACGTTAAAGCATGAGAAGATTAGCAAAAGGAGGCAAACATGCAACTGTATAATTCTTATACCCAACGATTAGAGGTATTTAAATCAATTAAACCAAACCAAGTGAGCATGTATGTTTGTGGTCCTACCGTGTATAATCATGCTCATATTGGTAATGCACGTCCATTAGTTGTTTTTGACACACTTCGACGTGTCTTTGAACAACTTAATTATGAAGTAAAGTATGTGTCAAACTATACAGATGTTGATGATCGTATCATTAATCAAGCGATTGAAGAAAATAAGTCAGAGCTTGAGATTTCGTCTTATTACATCGAGCAATATGAAGCAATACGTAATCAACTCAACTGTAAACCATTAGCTAATGTTGTTAAAGTCACAGACACGATGGAACAGATTATTGCTTTTATTGATGAGCTTATAAAGAAAGAAAAAGCATATCAAGTTGATAAAGATGTTTATTTTAAAATTGATGAAATTAAAAACTATGGGAAATTATCAAATCAAAATATTGAAGACTTGGTTGTTGGTTCACGTGTTGTTGAAAATGAGAAGAAGTTGAATCCTTTGGATTTTACGTTGTGGAAAAAAACAGATAAAGGTATTTCTTGGGACAGTAGTTTTGGTAAAGGACGGCCAGGTTGGCATACTGAATGTGTCGTTATGATTCAAGAAGAGTTTAATCATGAACGAATAGATATTCATGGTGGTGGTATGGATTTAAAGTTTCCGCATCATGAAAATGAAATAGCACAATGTGAAGCGTTGCACCACCATAATATTGCTAATTGGTGGATTCACAATGGCATGCTAAATATCGATGGGGAGAAGATGAGTAAATCGCTAGGTAATGTAGTTTGGGCGAAAGATTTTATAGCTGAACTCGGTGGTGATGTGGTGCGATGGTTATTGCTATCAGCTCACTATCGTTCTCCGATTAACATCTCACAAGCAACGATTACACAAGCTCAGCAAGAAGTTTATAAGGTAAAGCGTGCACTTTCAAGTGCTCAAATACATTTGGAAAGGCAAGCGTTTGATGGTGTGGTGGATGAAGATCAAGTGCTTTTAAAAGAGTTTATGGATGCCATGTGCGATGATTTAAACACACAAAACGCATTTAGAGTAATTTTTGATGCTATTAAACAGTTGAATCTTCACTTAAGACAAAATAAGAATCAATTGGATGTCATCGCTCGTGATGTGATAACTGTAAAGATGATGCTTGAGGTGTTAGGCATAGAGTATTTAGATGTTAAGCTAAGTGATGAAGATTTAGAGTTATTCAATCAATGGGAACAGGCTAAAGCTAACAAAGATTTTGAGTTAGCAGATGTTTATCGTCAAAAGCTCATTGAGAAGGAATACTTATAATGAATGGCTCAGTGTTGGCTTTTGTTGGGGATGCTGTGATGGCATTGTATGTAAAAACATACTTAGTTTCGAGTGGGTATACTAAAAGCAAAGAATTACAGCAATTAAGTGAGTTGTTTTTAAGTGCAAGTGCACAAGCTGATTTCGCAAAGCATTGTTTGGAACAAGGTATATTTAAGGAAAATGTATTGGATGCCTTTTATCGAGGTAGAAATCACAAATCAGGTACGATACCCAAAAACAGTGATGTCACAACCTATCGGTTGGCAACAGGGCTTGAAGCTGTGTGGGGTTATTATTATACAAATCAAGAAACGTTGGCTTTAGAACAAATATGGGAAACATATAAGACGTTTATCAAGGAGAAACATGAAACAATATCTTTACGGTAAACAACCTGTACTTATGCGGTTGCAACGTGAGCAAGTCAATCATCTGTATTTGCTTGAGGATAGCCCTTATAAAGAAGCTGTCACACTTGCAAAGCAAAAAGGTGTTCCAATCACTTACCTACCACGCAAAAAACTTGATCAAATAATAAAAGGTAATCATCAAGGTGTGATTGCTGAGATTGAGGCTTATAAAACCTATGATCTTGAAGAACTACTATCATCTGTACCACAAGGTGATGCAGGTCTTATAATCATGGTTGATGGCGTAAGCGATCCACATAATCTTGGTGCTATCATGAGAACGGCAGATGCTGTTGGTGCTCATGGTATTATCATTAAGAAGCATCATGCGGTGGGACTGACATCAGTTGTTGCAAAGGTATCTGCAGGAGCAATTGACAACATCAAGGTTGCTGTTGTTGCAAACCTAACGACTACAGCAAAACATTTAAAAGATCAAGGTTATTGGATTTTTGGAACAGATATGGTTGATGCAACGCACTATCGACATGTGGATTACACGGTGAACTCAGTTATCGTGGTCGGTTCTGAGGGGGATGGCATCTCCCGTCTGCTTAAGCAACAATGTGATCACATGGTCTACTTACCGATGGTAGGCACCGTGACATCACTTAATGTTTCAGTGGCAACAGCCATACTTCTTTATGAAGTGTTGCACCAAAGACAGGTTGGTTTTAACGTTAGATAGGATTTGCTATGCAAACTTATATGAATGAAAATGAGTTGCTTTACTTATATCGTCAGAATAATGATGAAGCAACGAGCTTGTTGGTTAATCAGTATTATCGTTTAGTATGGTCTATTGTATTTCGATTTCGCGGTGCCATGGATCACATGGGCATTTGCAAAGATGATTTGTTTCAAGAAGGTATGTGTGGATTAATGGAAGCCATTGAGTGCTATCGTGATGAGCTTGCGGTTCCTTTTAAGAATTTTGCATGTTTATGCATTGAGCGACAAATTCGTTCTCTTGTTCGCAAACATAAAGGTCAAAGCTATGCCTTGATTCATAATAGTATCTCATTGGATAAGATTATATCTGAGGATGAAAACCTTATGGTCATGGATACGATTGCAAGCCGTGATTTAGAGACTAATCCTGTGTGGCAGTTTTACTATAAAGAAAGTTGTGACTTTCTTGCAAAGACAACCGAACAACTAAGCAGTTTAGAAAAGAAAGTACTTTATTTAAGGTACATGGGTTACACTTACAATGAAATTGCATTAAAATGTGAATGCAATTTTAAGGCAGTGGATAATACTCTACAAAAAATAAAACGCAAAATAGGGCCTTTGTTTGACTAGCTATACGCTTTATGATAAAGTAATTAAGCAATGAAAGCAGGTCGATACTATGGCTGAAAAAAGTGATAAAGTCATTTTGGTTTGCACGGTGTGTTTATCAAGAAATTATTCGACAACGCGTAATAAAAAGACTAAGATTGAACGATTAGAATTAAAGAAGTTTTGCAAGCGATGCAATGAGCATACATTGCACAAGGAAACTAAATAGGAGGCAGTACATGACAAAGTGGTTTAGTTTAAGTGGCATTTCAACTGAAGTAAAACGTATTCGTTGGCCAAAGGGCGATGAAATGGTAAAGAATTCATTCACCGTCATCATGTTTACTGTTCTTTTTGGTATTTACTTTGTATTTGCTGAAACTTTTGTTGCTTTCTTTCTACGTCTGATAGGAGTTTAATATGTCAGAAGAAAAAAGATGGTACGTTGTCAATACATATGCAGGACATGAAAATCGTGTAAAAGAAAATCTACAACGTCGAGTTGAAACAATGGGTCTTGAAGATAACTTGTTTCGAATTCTAGTTGCAGAAGAAGTTGAAATAGAGATTAAAAATGGTAAACGTGTGGAAAAGATGAAAAATCTGTTCCCTGGTTACTTGTTTGTTGAAATGATTATGACAGATGAAGCCTGGTATATTGTTCGTAATACACCAGGAGTTACTGGATTTATTGGATCAAGTGGTGGTGGAGCAAAACCATTTCCTGTTTCACCAGAGGAAATTGAGTCCATTTTACAACGCATGGGATTAAGTGATCGCAAGATTGTTGTAAACTTCAAAGTAGGTGACACTGTCAAAATCACCAATGGTCCATTTAGTGGTATTGAGGGTCGTGTTGATAGCATGAACGATGATTCGCAAACTGCAATGGTACTAACAATTCTCTTTGGTCGTGAAACACCAACTGAGATAGCGTACTTAGATTTAGAAAAGATTTCTTAACCGCTTCGGCGGTTTTTATTTTAACATTTTTAGTTACCATGATTTGTCTGCTTGCATTGAGTTTGAGTTGACGTGAGATAGGTTATATTGTAAAATGAGTAAGCCTAAACATGGCCGTGAGGTGGAAGGATGTGCAACCATCCAGTGACCACAACACAAATAGAAAGATGAGGAATGTTTGTGAGTAAGAGAGTTGCAAGAATTGTTAAGCTTCAATTCCCTGCGGGAGGAGCTAGACCTGGACCAGCATTAGCTGGTGTTGGCATCAACATGCCACAATTTTGTTCTGCATTTAACGATGCAACCAAAGATCGTGCTGGTGATATTGTACCAGTCGTGATTACAGTTTTTGATGACAAAGGATTTACCTTTGAGTTAAAAACAACCCCAGCTGCTGTTTTATTAAAAAGAGCTGCAGGTGTAAAAAGTGGTGCTGCGACACCGCATAACCAAGTTGTTGGTAAGATTACCGCTGACCAACTAAAAGAAATTGCTGAATATAAAATGCCTGACTTAAATGCAGATGATATTGAAGCGGCAATGAAAATTATTGCAGGTACTGCAAGAAACATGGGTATCAAAATAGAAGGGTACGGTGATTAAATATGGCGAAACATGGAAAAAACTATGTAGCGGCAAAAGCAAAAGTTGACCGTACAAAAACATATCCTTTGAGTGAGGCAATCGCTTTAGCCAAAGAGTTAAGCTTTGTTAAGTTTGATAGCACAGTGGAAATTGCATTCCGTTTGAATGTTAATCCACGTCACGCTGATCAACAGATTCGTGGTGCAATGGTGCTTCCTAATGGAACAGGTAAAAGCCAAAAAGTATTGGTTATTACACAAGGTCCGAAAGAGCAAGAAGCAATCGATGCAAAAGCTGATTTTGTTGGTGGAGCAGACATGATTGAGAAAATCAAAAAAGGATGGTTTGATTTTGATATTATTGTAGCAACACCTGACATGATGGGTGAACTTGGGAAAATTGGTAAAATCCTTGGTCCTAAAGGATTGATGCCTAACCCAAAAACTGGAACTGTGACGATGGAAGTTGCAAAAGCAGTTGATGAAATCAAAAAAGGTAAAGTTCAGTACCGTGTTGATAAAGAAGGAAACATCCATGTTATGATTGGGAAACTATCCTTCACTGATGAGCAATTGGTAGAAAACTTCAATGCTATATATGATGTAATCTTAAAAGCACGCCCAGCAACAGTTAAAGGAACATATGTTAAAAACCTAGTCCTATCAACAACGATGGGTCCTGGCATTCATATTGCTGTTGAGTAAGAATATTAAATTAACAGATAGAAACCGTGGTTGTACACGGTTTTTTTGTTTTAAAAAAATATAATGCTATTGACAATAGTGTGTGACATACAGTATAATGTGATCAACAGGTGGTGATAACATGGAAAACCTAGATAAAATGTTGGAAGGACTAGTTCTAGAACTGAGACGGGGTGCTTTAATCTTAAGTGTTCTTAGTCAATTGTTTGACAAAGAGTATGGTTATTCTCTGATAAGCAAACTTAAGGATAAAGGATTCGGTGTTGAAGCAGGAACGCTATATCCGTTGCTAAGACGACTTGAGAAACAAGAGATACTTGAAAGCAGCTGGGATCTTATAGAAAATCGTCCACGACGATATTATCAAATAAGCCCAATGGGAAAACAGTTGTTCGAACAACTAAAAAAAGAGTATTTAGACTTAAATCAAATAATGAATAAATTGTTAGAAAGTGAGAAATAATCATGAATCGAGTAGAAATATATGTTAGTGAATGTGTCAAATATTTACCTAAAAAGCATCGTAAAGATGTAGCATTGGAACTTCAAAGTGAAATCACGGCTATGGTTGAAGAGCTTGAACAATCAGGAGTCGAGCAAAGTAAAGCAGTAGAAAATGTGCTAAATGAAATGGGAAACCCTAAACGTTTAGCTGATCAATATCTAAATCGCAAAGCATATCTTATAGGTCCTCGATACTATCCAACGTATCTGAGTTTATTGAAAATAGTAATCTTTGCAGTATTTATCGGCTTGACCGTTGCCTATTTAGTCGGTGTTATTTTTGACAGTGGTATCACGGCTATGGGGTTTATTCAGTATCTTGGCGGATTATTTAATGCTGGCTTGCAAATATTCGCTTGGATTACAGTTATCTTCACGTTGATTGAGCGCAACGAAAAACCATTAGAGGATGTGATTGATTCAGAAACGTGGTCAGTAAAAGATCTACCAAAATCTATTGATTATAAACAGAAGTCCAATCGCATTGAAGGGATTGCTGGGCTTGTGTTTATTACACTATTACTAATTCTCTTTAATTTTGAGTTCAACTTAATTGGTGTTTACATGTTTAGTGATGGGCAACTCAGTGATTTAGTTCCGATTTTTAACGCTGATACAATGAATCAATGGTTGCCTTGGTTTAATGGAATCTTCGCATTATCCATTGTAAGCAATATAATTAAAGCAGCAAGCATTCATCGATCTAAGAAAATGGAATATTTTCTCATCAGTCTCAGCGTTGCATCTTTGGTTGCATTCATCTGGGTGTTTGTAAATGTGGATTTATTTAATCCTAACTTGGCGCAGATGGTAGCTCCTAATAATGATGCATTTGCAGTTATGTGGCAAAATTTAACTAGTAGTGTTATATGGATTGTAGCTATCATTGTTTTAATTGATGTATTTACGAGAGTTTACAAATTGTTGAAAGTTTAGCACCTTTGGGTGCTTTTTTTTAAGTGCTGTTTTTGTTGACATTAAGTCATGATGTGTTAAAATAGTTTTGCTATCAATATCCCTAAGACAGCAACGGCCATAGGCTTAATCAGGTTGCCGAGGAAAAGAAAAATAGACTCTTTTACTCGTGCTTAGGCATGAGTTTTATATTTTATGGATATTGTTGCTTATGAAAAAGGAGGAACAAACCATGAACCAATCGGTTTTAGATGCAAAAAAAGCGGTGGTTAGTGAAATCTCTGCAAAGTTTTCAGAGTCACAATCAACTGTTGTTGTGGAATACCGTGGGTTAAGTGTTGCTCAGATGACGGTTTTACGTCGTCAGCTAAAAGAAGAAGGCATTGAGTTAAAGATTTATAAAAACAAGATGGCTTCACGAGCAGCAGAATCAGCAGGTTACAATGACTTGTCGATTGACTTGACGGGACCAAATGCATTCGTATTTGGAGATGACGCAGTTGCACCTAGCAGAATTTTAGCTCAATTTGCAAAAAAGAACAAAGCGTTGGTGCTAAAGAGTGGAATCGTTGAAGGCAAAGTTGTCAATGCAGACATGATTAAAGAGCTTGCAACATTACCAAGTCGCGATGGCATGATTTCAATGTTACTTGGACTATTCCAAGCACCAATTAGGAACTTTGCTTATGCAGTATCACAAGTAGCTGAAACAAGAAATGAAGAAGCACCAGTTGCAGAAGTAAAAGAAGCAGTTGAAGCTGAAGAAGCACCAGTTGCAGAAGTTAAAGAAGAGGTTGTAGCTGAAGAAACAGTTGTGACTGAAGAAACAAAAGAAGAAACGAAAACGGAGGATCAATAAATGGCAAAAATTACATCAGAAGAACTAATTTCCTCATTAAAGGAAATGACAATCTTAGAGTTAAATGAATTAGTAAAAGCAATTGAAGAAGAGTTTGGCGTAAGTGCTGCTGCACCTGTTGGTGTTGCTGCTGCTGCACCAGTTGAAGCAGAAGTTGAAGTTAGTGAAGTTAGTGTTATTCTTAAAGCTCCTGGACAAAGCAAAGTAGCGGTAATTAAAGTTGTACGTGAAATCACAGGACTTGGATTAGTTGAGGCAAAAGGTTTAGTTGATAAGGCACCTGTACCAATCAAAGAAAATATTAAACCTGAAGCAGCAAACGAAATCAAAGAAAAACTGATTGAGGCTGGCGCAGAAGTCGAAGTTAAATAACATCTACCTTTCTAGTAGCAACCTTGTTGCGATAGAGGAGGTGTTGTATGACGCATTATTTTATCAATGACCCAAATCTAAAACACAACCGGAAGCAGATTGTATTCCGGTTTTTGGGCGTTGATTATGTGTTTGAAAGTGATGCTGGTGTCTTTTCAAAAAATCATGTTGATCCAGGTACTGCACGGATGCTTGAACACATTGTAAAGACACAGGTGCACACTTCGTTTTTAGACTTTGGTTGTGGTTATGGTGTTGTGGGGTGTGTGGTTAAATCAATGTTTCCACACTGTGAGGTGGTTGCTAGTGATATCAATCAACGAGCAATTGAACTCACACAAAAAAATGCAACACTAAACAACGTTGCAATTACAACCGTGCACTCAGATGGATTTGATGCACTTAATCAATGTTTTAAAACGATAGGCTTCAATCCCCCAATTAAAGTTGGGAAAGCCAAAATGTATGACCTGATGGCACAGTGTCATCAACATTTAACAGATGATGGCATCTTGTGGGTTGTCATACGAAAAGATCAAGGTGCAAAAAGTGCAATGAGTTATTTAGCAACATTATTTGAGTCAGTTGAAGTTAAAGAAAAGTACAAAGGATTTTGGATTTTGTCTTGTAAATAAAGTTGACATTATTGATTAATTTTGATAATATAATAAATTGCAGAATAATACGAAAAAAAGTGCAATCATACCGCCTTTTTGGCGTTTAAAGAATAGGGAAAGGAAGACATGCATGAAGAAAAACCAATCTTATAAGCTGTCGAAATTTGGAAATAAAGCAGTTCGACGCGACTACTCGAAAGTTAGTGGAGAACTAGACCTTCCCAATTTAGTAGAAATACAGACGGATTCCTTTAAATGGTTCCAACAAGAGGGGATAAAAGAAGTCTTTGACGAAATTTATCCAATCATGAACTATAGTGAGTCCATTAAATTGGAATTTATGGATTATGAATTTGGTATTCCAAAATATGATGTGTTGGAATGCAAAATTAGAGAAGCGAATTATGCTGCTCCTTTGAAAGCTAAAATGAAGCTTTCGATTTTAGATTCTCAAACTGGTGAAGTCATCGAGAAATTCGAAGATGTATTTTTAGGAGACTTCCCATTAATGAGTGATTCTGGTACGTTCATTGTCAATGGTGCTGAGCGCGTCATTGTATCTCAAATTGTTCGTTCGCCAGGAGCTTATTATGAAATTGTTCCTGAAGATAAAGGGCAAAAGGATATTTATCAATCAGAGTTGATTCCAAGCCGTGGAACATGGTTAGAATTATTGACAGATTCGAAAAAGCAAGCGCTTGGTCGAATCATTAATATGCGTGTGGATCGCAAACGTAAGATTTTATCCACAGTATTATTAAAAGCAATTGGATTGTCATTAGACTTTGCAAAAGGTGAAGATGCTTTAGAGACTGGAGATTTTAAACGTTTTTTAGAAGCAATGAACTTGCCAGTTTTAGAAGATGCTGAGGTCATTAATGAACCAAGGGAATTTTTAAATAATTATATTCTATTATATAATGCGCTATTTGGTAATTATGAAGAAATCACCAATACATTAGTTGCAGATAAGATTAAAACAACACAAGAAGCTTTATTATCTATCTACGAAAATCAACGTTCAGATGAAGTTGCTACGTATGATGGTGCAGTAAACCTAATGAATGCAAAGTTTTTTGATCATAGACGTTATGATTTAACTAAAGCAGGACGTTATAAATTAAAGAAAAAACTATCTGCTGCTGCACGAATTGAAGGCACTCATTTGGCTATGGATATTTGTGATCATGATGGAAAGATTGTTTATCCATCAGGGACATTTATTAAACGTAAAGAACGTGATGAACTGAAAGAAGTGCTAAACACGGGTGTTTACATGCGCGCATTCCCTATCAATCATTTGTTTGCACATCCAGATGTTGTTGTTGTTTCCACCAACATGAACCTTGCATTACTAGGTCGTGTTGTGGCACAAGACTTCGAACACGATGGTGTTAACTATCATGCAGGACGAGTTCTTAACCAACAAGATGTCAAAGTATTGAGCAGTGTAGATCAAATGATTTCGATTTATGCAGGAATTGTTGCAAAAGAATTGAAAATCAATAACAGTAATGCACGCGCTGTCTTAAATTTTGGTCAACGTTTGTATTCACTTGGCAGAATTGTTGTTGATGGTGAAGAGTTTGTTGTTGATAAAAAAGAAGTTGTTAAGCCATATGTTTACAAGGTTGAGTCTAACAGCAAACAATCACTTACTATTAAACAAGAAGATGCGCTTGTAAAAGCTGCAGCAACAAAAGATGTATCAGTTTGGTTAATTGGAGCTGCAGTTCAGGAAATTTTTGTCACACAAGAAAAATCAGATACGCCAGTTAAAGTCATTGGCTTGGACCCATTGAGTCAAGCTAAGACAGTCACAGTGTCTGACATGATTGCATCTTATGATTACTTATTAAATTTATTTGATTCAATTGGAGATGTTGATGATATTGACCAGCTTGGCAATCGTCGTATTCGTACGGTGGGTGAACTGATTCAAAACCAATTCAGAATTGGTCTATCACGTATGGAACGTGTGGTTAAAGAAAGAATGTCAATTACTGAAACTGCTCAGTTGACACCTAAAAACTTGACAAACATTCGTCCACTTACAGCATCAATCAAAGAATTCTTCTCAAGTTCACAATTATCTCAGTTTATGGATCAAACCAACCCATTGGCGGAGCTTACCAATAAGCGTCGTATTTCAGCATTAGGTCCTGGTGGTCTAACACGTGAACGTGCAGGCTATGAAGTCCGAGATGTTCATAGTTCCCACTATGGTCGGATTTGTCCAATCGAAACTCCAGAGGGACCAAACATTGGGTTAATTTCGAACCTTACGACTTATGGTCGTGTTAATGAATATGGTTTTATTCAAACACCATACCGTGTCGTTGATAAAGACGGGGCTGTTACGGATGAGGTTATCTATTTATCAAGTGATGATGAACTTGATTATGTCATTGCTCAAGCAAACGAAGTCATTGATGGCAAACTTGTCAATGAAGAAGTCGTTGTTCGTTATAAAGGTGAAAACATCATTTCGAAACGGAACCTTGTTGAGCTTGCGGATATTAGTCCAAAGCAAATTGTTTCTGTCGCTACAGCGGCAATTCCGTTTTTGGAAAATGATGATGCATCACGTGCTCTTATGGGTGCAAACATGCAACGTCAAGCAATTCCACTAATTAAACCTGATTCTCCTTATGTTGGGACAGGTATTGAATATCGTGTTGCCAAAGACTCTGGTAGTGCTGTCATTGCAGCAAATGATGGTGTTGTAACCTATGTTGATGGCAAGAAAATTGTTGTTACTGAAAAAGACAATGAGAAAATTTATACTTTGCAAAAATTCAGACGTTCCAATCAAGGAACTAGCGTGAATCAAACACCACTTGTAAAAAAAGGTGAACAGGTTGAAGCTGGTGATGTGTTGGCGGATGGACCAGCCATGCAAAATGGTGAGTTGGCACTAGGACAAAATGTGACGATAGCCTTTATGACATGGTATGGATATAACTATGAAGATGCTGTAATCATGTCAGAACGACTGGTTCGTGATGATGTGTACACATCGATTCATATTGAAGAGTATGATATTGAAATTCGTGAAACAAAGCTAGGACCTGAGGAAATCACACGTGATATTCCTAACGTATCAGAAAATGCATGCCGTCATTTAGATGGTCGTGGAATCGTAATGGTTGGTGCGGAAGTAAAAGAAGGTGACATTCTTGTTGGGAAAGTCACACCTAAAGGTCAAAGCGAAATTTCACCAGAAGAGAAGTTATTATTAGCAATCTTTGGTGAAAAATCACGAGAAGTACGTGATAATTCATTAAAAGTACCTCATGGAGGTAGTGGGATTGTTCAAGCGGTTAGAATTTTCAATCGTGCGAGTGGTCATGATTTGCCTCCAGGTGTGAATGAGATTGTTAAAATATACATTGTTCAAAAACGTAAGATCTCCGAAGGAGATAAAATGGCTGGACGTCACGGTAATAAAGGTGTTATTTCAAAGATTTTACCTGTTGAAGATATGCCATTCTTGCCTGATGGGACTCAAGTTGATATTATGTTGAACCCATTTGGTGTTCCTTCTCGTATGAACATTGGACAAGTACTTGAAATTCACTTAGGGATGGCTGCGAAGAAACTTGGAATCAAGTTTGCAACTCCTGTTTTTGATGGTATTAGTAATGAAGAACTACGTTCAATCATGGAAGAAGCTGAACTATCAAGTGATGGGAAAACAGTCTTGTTTGATGGACGCAGTGGCGAACCATTTGATGAGCGGATCGCTGTCGGTGTGATGTACATGATTAAGTTGGCGCACATGGTTGATGATAAACTGCATGCGCGTGCAACGGGTCCATATTCACTTGTTACACAGCAACCACTTGGTGGTAAAGCACAAAATGGTGGTCAGCGTTTTGGAGAGATGGAAGTGTGGGCTTTGGAAGCATATGGTGCTGCAAAAGCATTACAAGAAATATTAACCATCAAGTCTGATGATATCTCCGGACGCACAAAAACATATGAAGCCATTATTAAAGGAAAAGACATTCCAGAACCTGGAGTACCAGAATCCTTTAGAGTGTTAAAACATGAACTTCAAGCATTAGCAATTGATGTGAAGTTGCTTAATGAAGAAGGTCGTGAAATTGACATGAAGAAAATGGAAGTGGATGAGTTGGCTGCGATCGTTAATATCGAAGAATCTGAAGCAGCTGTTGAAGTGAGTTTAGAAGTTGATGAAGAAGACATCATTGAGGCTGCAGTTGTTGGCTTTGATGATGAACAATAAAAGGAGGCATAGTAATGAGTGTAAATAATTTCGCCTCAATTCAAATTGGTTTAGCATCACGTGAGAGAATTTTAGAATGGTCTCACGGTGAAGTTAGAAAACCAGAGACAATTAACTACCGTTCTCAAAAACCAGAACGTGATGGCTTGTTTTGTGAGAAGATTTTCGGTCCTAGTAAGGATTGGGAATGCTACTGTGGTAAGTACAAAAAAGTTCGTTACAAAGGGGTTGTTTGTGATCGATGTGGTGTAGAGATTACTAAATCTAATGTTCGTCGTGAACGAATGGGGCATATAGAATTAGCTGCTCCAGTAGCTCACATTTGGTATTTACGTGGTATTCCATCTCGAATGAGTTTGTTGTTGAATATTCCACCAAAAGCACTTGAGGAAGTAGTTTACTTTGTATCTTGGGTTATTACTGATGCAAAGAACACAGGATTAGATTACAAACAAGTCATCTCTGAGCGAGAGCTTCGTGATTATTCTGAGAAGTTTGGACGTGGTTCATTTGTTGCTAAAACAGGTGCAGAAGCCGTTCAAACATTGTTGGAACAAATTGATCTTAAAAAAGAACATGAACTTATTATTGCTGATTTAGAGGACGCTGTAAGCGAAAAGCGTAAGAAGTTAATCAAACGTTTGGAAACGGTTGAAGCATTCTTGTTTTCAGATAATCATCCAGCATGGATGGTCATGTCCGTATTACCTGTAATTCCACCAGATTTACGTCCAATGTTACAGTTGGATGGTGGTCGTTTTGCAACCAGTGACTTAAATGACTTATATCGTCGTGTCATCACTCGTAACAACCGTTTACGTAAGTTACTTGAGCTTGGAACACCTGCGATTATTGTTCAAAATGAAAAACGTATGCTTCAAGAGGCAGTCGATGCTTTAATTGATAATGGTCGTCGCTCAAAACCTATTACAGGAGCGGGTGGCCGTGCGCTTAAATCATTAAGCCATAGTCTAAAAGGAAAACAAGGCCGTTTCCGTCAAAACTTGTTAGGAAAACGTGTGGATTTCTCAGGACGTAGCGTTATTGCTGTTGGACCTGATTTAAAAATGTTTGAGTGTGGTATTCCACGAGAAATGGCAATTCAACTGTTTAAACCATTTGTAATCAACGAAATCGTTGTTCGTGGTATTGCTGGAAATCCAAAAACAGCAGAAAAATTGATTGATCGTCAAGAGTCACGCGTATGGGACATTGTTGAGGATGTGATTAAAGATCATCCTGTGCTTCTCAATAGAGCACCAACATTGCACCGTTTAGGTATTCAGGCATTCTTCCCAAAACTAGTTGAAGGTCGTGCAATTCGTTTGCATCCACTTGTCACACCAGCATTCAATGCCGATTTTGATGGTGACCAAATGGCTGTCCATGTTCCACTATCGGAAGAAGCAAGATCTGAAGCAGAAATCTTAATGCTTGGGTCTAATAATATTCTTGGTCCTAAAGATGGTAAACCAATTGTTACACCATCTCAAGATATGGTATTAGGTAACTTCTTCTTAAATATGGAAGAATCCGCAGAAGAATTTATTGAAAAAGCAGTTGTTAGTGAAGCATTAGGTGATTTAGAAACGGGCGAACAATTACGTTTGTTTGCAAGTAATGAAGGAAAAGTTTTCAAGAGTTCCAATGAAGCATTGTTAGCTTTTGAGAACAAACAGATTCACTTGCATACACGTATAGCTGTTCGTGCATCTTCGCTTAAAAAAGAAGGATTTAGTGTTGATCAAAACAGATCCTATTTAGTCACAACAGTGGGTAAGTTAATCTTTAATGAAATGTTCCCTGCAGACTTCCCGTTCATTAACGAAGTATCAAAGGAAAACTTCGAAGCAACACCAGATAAATTCTTTATTGCACAAGGTGAAAATATTAGAGAAATTATCTCTGGTATGCCTTTAGCAAATGATGTAAAGAAAAAAGATTTAGGATTGATTATTACAGAAGTATTCAATCGTTATAGCACAAAGAAAACATCAGAAATCTTAGACCAAATTAAAGACTTAGGGTTTAAATATTCAACCATTGCTGGAATGACAGTATCACTTGCTGATATTAACGTTGCTCCAAATAAACAAAAATATGTTGAGCATGGTAAAGAAAAAGCTGCTGAGTTGATGAATCTATATCGTCGTGGTCGTCTGACTGCTTGGGAGTGGGAGCGACACTTAACACAATTATGGGACCGAGTTAAAGAAGATATTGGGGATGAGTTGATGCAAAACTTACCTCGTAAAAATCCGATTAACATGATGGCTGTCTCAGGTGCGCGTGGTAACCGTTCACACTTTACACAACTAGCAGGTATGCGTGGATTGATGGCGAAGCCAACACAATCCAAATCTAAAAAAGAATACCAATCATCAATTATTGAGGTTCCTATTTATTCTTCCTTTAGAGAAGGGCTGAATGTGAGTGAGTTCTTTATTTCAACCCATGGGGTTCGTAAGGGTCTTACTGATACAGCGCTGAAAACAGCAGAATCAGGATATCTTACTCGTCGTTTGGTTGATGTTGCACAAGATGTTATCATTAATGAAGAAGATTGTGGAACAGATCGTGGTTATCCAGTTAGTGAAATTGTTGATCGTAAAACAAACTCAATCATTGAATCCTTGTATGATCGTCTTGTTGGACGATATGCTAAGGAAACAGTAATTAATCCAACAACCAAAGAAGTGTTGGTTGAAGAAGATGAGTTTATCGATGACTTAAAAGCACGTGCAATTCAAGAATCAGGTATTAAAGAAGTGTTGATTCGTAATGTCTTTACATGTGATTCTACTTACGGTATTTGTAAGAAGTGTTACGGACGTAACATGGCTACCGGAAAGTTGGTTGAAGTGGGAGAAGCTGTTGGTATTATGGCAGCTCAGTCTATTGGTGAACCAGGAACACAGCTAACCATGCGTACGTTCCATACTGGTGGTGTAGCAGCTGCTGAGGGTCAAGATATTACACAAGGTTTGCCTCGTGTTGAAGAACTCTTTGAAGCGCGCTCTCCAAAAGCAGTGTCTGTCCTTTCTAAGATTGATGGTTCGATTACAGATATCATAGAAAGCGATGAGAACAATCGTAAAACAAAGATTGTTGTTTCCAATGACAAAGAAAGTATTGAACATGAAGTTGATGTGAATCAAACGATTCGTTCTTGGATGAAAGTTGGTACTGAAGTTTTGGCTGGAGATAAATTAACTGAAGGCCAAGTGAATCCTAAGGAACTATTAGAGGTTGCTGGGGTTATAGAAGTCCAAAACTACATCTTAAAAGAAGTTAAGAAAGTTTATGCCAGTCAAGGGATTGAAATATCAGATAAGCACGTTGAGGTTATGATTCGTCAAATGTTACGCAAAGTTATCATTATTGATGGTCAAGACACATCGTTAAGCCCTGGTGTTCAACTTAGCTTACCTGTCATCACGAATATTAATCGTAATGCACTCTTAGCAGGGAAGCGTCCAGCAATATTCAGACCAGCGCTACTTGGAATTTCAAAAGCTTCTGTTGAAACAGATTCATTCTTATCAGCAGCATCCTTCCAAGAAACTACGAAGGTTCTAACGGATGCTTCAATCAAAGGTAAGATAGATCCATTGATGGGTCTAAAAGAGAATGTTATTATCGGGAAGTTAATTCCTGCTGGAACAGGATACAAGGATTTCCGTGAGACATCCAAAGAAATTGCTGAATTAGCTGCTTATTTTAGAGAACAACGTATTGAGCGCAATAAACCATCAGACGACTTAATCGCATTACCAGAAGAAATGACTCGTACTGGTGATGGTGATGCATCTTCTGATGAAGAAATTGCAACTAATGATTGACATTTAGGGATACGTTTTGTATTATTATAACGCTTAAAGAAAGTTAAGTTTCCACTTGTGGAAACTTAACTTATTATGAATTATGGCACACCAGGATGTGTGTGTATGAAAGGAGAACTATGCCAACAATTAACCAGTTAGTACGTCAAAGTCGTAAAAGCAAAGTGACTAAATCAAAATCTCCCGCATTAAATCGCGGATTAAATACTTTGTTAAAAGAACCGACTAAAGTATCATCACCTCAAAAACGTGGGGTATGTACTCGTGTTGGAACGATGACACCTAAAAAACCTAACTCAGCATTACGTAAGTATGCACGTGTTCGTCTAAGCAATGGTATGGAAGTTACAGCTTACATTCCAGGTATTGGACACAATTTACAAGAACACAGTGTCATCATGATTCGTGGTGGTCGTGTTAAGGATTTACCTGGGGTTCGTTACCACATTATTCGTGGGACAATGGACTGCGCAGGTGTTAATGGCCGTATGCAAAGTCGTTCGCTATACGGTGCGAAAAAACCAAAATAAACAGTTTTGTGAAAGGAGAGAGTTTTTATGCCAAGAAAAGGCTATATAGCAAAACGTGATGTGTTAATCGATCCAATTTACAATTCTAAGTTGGTGACACGATTGATTAACAAAATCATGATTGATGGCAAACGTGGAGTTGCTCAATCAATCTTGTATAACGCATTTGAAATCGTTGAAGAAAAAACCGGTGCAGAACCGATGGAAGTATTTGAAAAAGCTTTGGCGAATGTTATGCCAATGCTTGAACTTAAAGCACGTCGTGTCGGTGGATCAAACTACCAAGTTCCAATCGAAGTGACTGCAGAAAGAAAACTAACCCTAGGGTTACGTTGGATTGTAAATTATGCGCGTTTACGTAATGAAAAAACTATGGAAATGCGATTAGCAAACGAAATTATTGATGCTTCAAATGGCACAGGTGCTTCAGTTAAAAAACGTGAAGATATTCATAAAATGGCTGAGGCAAACAAAGCATTTGCCCATTACCGTTGGTAAGATGCATTTGTTTATAGAAAGGATAGGTACATTATGGCACGTGAGTTTTCATTAGAAAAAACGCGCAATATTGGGATTATGGCTCATATTGACGCAGGGAAAACAACCACGACCGAGCGCATCCTGTTTTATACAGGGCGTACACACAAGATTGGGGAAACCCATGATGGCGCTGCTACCATGGATTGGATGGCTCAAGAGCAAGAACGTGGCATTACGATTACATCGGCTGCAACGACTGCTGCTTGGAAAAATCATCGTATCAATATTATTGATACCCCAGGACACGTGGATTTTACGGTTGAAGTTGAGCGTTCATTACGCGTTTTAGATGGTGCTGTTACCGTACTTGATGCAAAAAGTGGTGTAGAACCACAAACTGAAACAGTATGGAGACAGGCAACAAAATACAGTGTTCCTCGTGTTGTGTTTGTCAACAAGATGGATGCAACTGGTGCAGATTTCTTTATGTCTGTAAAGACTATAGGAAGTCGTCTTGGTGCTAAAGCATGTCCGATTCAATTACCTATTGGTGTTGAGGCAAATTTTAGTGGTTTAATCGATTTAGTTGAGCTAAAAGCTCATATGTTCCAAGATATAGCATTGAAGGAAGATCGCATTACAGAAATACCTGAAGAGTTCATGGAATCTGTTGAAACATACCGCAGTCAATTGTTAGAAATGATTGCTGATTATGACGATGAAATGATGATGATGGTACTAGAAGGTGAAGAACCTACCGTTGATCAAATTAAGACAGCAATACGTAAAGCTGTTATTAGTGGTGAATTCTTCCCTGTTATGTGTGGTGCAGCTTATAAAAACAAAGGAGTAACTGCGATGTTGGATGCAGTGGTGGCATATTTACCTTCACCACTTGATGTACCAAACATTGTGGGACATTTACCAACTGGTGAGGAAGCAGCTCGTCCATCCAGTGATGAAGCCCCTTTTAGTGCTCTTGCGTTTAAGATTATGACAGATCCATTTGTTGGGCGTTTGAGTTATTTTAGAGTCTATTCAGGCCATTTAACTTCTGGATCCTATGTGTATAATGCGACTAAAGGCAAAAGAGAGCGCTTTGGACGTATTATGCAAATGCATGCAAATCACCGTGAAGAAATCACTGAAGTTTATGCAGGTGATATTGCGGCAGCAATCGGTTTGAAAGATACAGTTACAGGTGACACGTTGTGTGATGAAAAACAACCAATTATATTGGAATCCATGCAATTCCCTGAGCCAGTAATTAATGTTGCAATTGAACCGAAATCAAAAGGTGACCAAGACAAAATGGGTCTTGCACTTAGCAAATTAGCTGAGGAGGATCCAACATTTAGAACGTATACCGATGATGAAACAGGTCAAACCATCATTGCAGGTATGGGTGAGTTACACTTGGACATCTTAGTTGATCGTATGAAACGTGAATTCAAAGTTGAAGCGAACATTGGGGCACCTCAAGTTGCTTATCGTGAAACGATTCGTGCAATGGCAGAGTGTGAAGGGAAATTTGTTCGTCAATCTGGAGGACGAGGTCAGTACGGGCATGTTAAAGTTCGTTTTGAGCCAAATGAAACTGGAAAAGGCTTTGAGTTTGTGGACGCAATTGTTGGTGGGACTGTTCCTAGAGAATACATCAAACCAACTATGGAAGGTATTGAAGCATCACTCAATAATGGGTTAGTTGCTGGTTATCCAATCATTGATATTAAAGCTACTTTATATGATGGCTCATATCATGAAGTGGATTCTTCCGAAATGGCCTTTAAAATAGCAGGTAGCATGGCCTTAAAAGAAGCTGCTAAAAAATGTAATCCAGTGTTACTTGAACCGATTATGTCAGTTGAAGTTGTAGCACCTACGGATTATCTAGGAAGTGTCATGGGTGACATCTCCTCACGCCGGGGACAAATCCGTGAACAAGAAGAACGTGGAAATGCAGTAGCTGTGATGTCGTTTGTACCATTATCTGAAATGTTTGGATATGCTACAGATTTGCGTTCATTCACTCAAGGACGTGGAAGTTATTCAATGCAGTTCTCTCATTACAATGAAGTGCCTAAGAGCATCAGTGAGAAAATTGCCAAGAAGAGCACAGCTAGCAACTAGTTATTGAATTACGTTAAGATTTATTTTAAAATGAAAGTGTTTCAAATCAAAATTAGGAGGAATTTGCAATGGCAAAGCAAAAATTTGATCGGTCGTTAGAACACGTCAATATTGGTACCATCGGACACGTTGACCATGGTAAAACAACTTTGACAGCGGCTATTACAGCTTATTTATCAAAAGCAGGAAAATCTCAAAAAGTCGACTACGACAAAATTGATGGAGCTCCTGAAGAGAAAGCGCGTGGTATTACTATTAATACAGCACACGTTGAGTATCAAACTGACAAACGTCACTATGCACACGTTGACTGCCCAGGACATGCTGACTACGTTAAAAACATGATTACTGGTGCAGCTCAAATGGATGGAGCAATCCTTGTTGTGGCAGCAACAGATGGACCAATGCCTCAAACACGTGAGCATATCTTATTGGGTCGCCAAGTTGGTATCCCACATATGGTTGTATTCTTAAACAAATGCGACATGGTTGATGATGAAGAACTAATTGACCTTGTTGAAATGGAAGTTCGTGAGCTTTTAAGCGAGTATGGATTTGATGGAGACAATGCTCCAGTTATCCGTGGTTCAGCTCTTAAAGCTGGTGAAGGCGATCCTGCTTGGGAAGCAAAAATCCAAGAACTAATGGATGCAGTTGACACATACATTCCTTCTCCAGAACGTGAAATGGACAAACCTTTCTTAATGTCAGTAGAAGATGTATTCACAATCTCTGGTCGTGGTACAGTTGCTACAGGACGTGTAGAACGTGGTGTTCTTAAACTTTCTGAAGAAGTTGAAATTGTTGGTATTCGTCCAACTCGTAAAACAGTTGTTACTGGTATTGAGATGTTCCATAAATTATTGGACTCTGCAACAGCTGGTGATAATGTAGGTGCATTACTTCGTGGTGTTAACCGTGAAGAAGTTGAACGTGGACAAGTTTTAGCAAAACCTGGTTCTGTTAAACCACACACAAAATTTAAAGCACAAGTTTATGTTCTTAGCAAAGAAGAAGGCGGACGTCATACACCATTCGTTTCAAATTACCGCCCACAATTCTATTTCCGTACAACTGACGTAACTGGAGTTATTCAGTTACCTGAAGGTACAGAAATGGTTATGCCTGGGGATAACGTTGAAATGGTTGTTGAGTTGATTGCTCCAATTGCTGTTGAGCAAGGAACAAAATTCTCAATTCGTGAAGGTGGCCGCACCGTTGGTGCTGGTAACGTTACCGAAATCATCGCTTAATTCAAGTACAAGCAAGCAACTCTCAATTGAGAGTTGCTTTTTTTGTGCTTAAATATGTCCTCCTTGTTTGAGCTTAATAGATTCTTGTGATACCATAAATTTATGAGTGACGTCGTTTATATCATACAAAGGAGGACATAATATGAAACGCTTTTTTGCTGTGTTTTTAATGATTTTGCTAATATTCTCTGTCGGGTGTACGACCAATGATAATGGTGAACTAAATGGTACAGATGATAATGGCACGGAAACAAATGGAAACAATAATCAAGACCCTAATGAAAATGGGGATGATCAAACCATTGAGACAACTAATGAACGTGGGCTCTTTGATGGTGAAGATTTACCTTTATTACCTGTGATTGCAGGTGGTACATTTCATCGTGTTGGTTTTAGAGAATCATGTGTGAGTTTGATTGAAGGAGTTGATTTCCGTTTTTCAGATTGTGATGGTTATGGCTACATGGTGTTTGGCTACACACTAGATCAAGTATACGACTTATACTTTGAAGCTATCGAGACTGATGTGATCGCTACTGAAACAGGACATCCAAGTTTTAGTAACATTGTTTTTGAGACAGGTAATGAAGAAGCTCCAATTGCTCAAATCACACTTGAACAAAGTGATGAAACGACTACGATTGCTGTTCGCTTTTATTACTCTGAATAACAAAGTGTTTGTCTAAAGATGAATTTCTAGTAGATTACATTAAAAACTACGTTTTCTAAGATGGAAATCGTAGTTTTTTGCATGATAAATTGTGCGTATTACTTTATGTCGTTTTTAAAAAATAGGTTGAAATAACAAGTGTTATAAGTAAATCTTAAACGGATAAGAAAGATTTGGTTAATGAGCTATCGTTGGAATGTGATTAGACGATTATTAATTTGGAATGATTTAAAACTAAAATGATTTGCAATAAAAGAGATGGTTTCCTTTTGATAGAAGAAAACATGGGTAGGGTCTTTCCTATAAAACCAAGATTCGAAATCGATTGTTTCATCATATAACCAAGTCATACAGTACAAGGCTCCCTTAGGCTTTAATAGTTTATGCAGTTTTTCAAACTCTTTATTTGGATCTGAGAAGTGTTCCATCACTTCACAACACACAATGAAATCATAGGTTTGCTCAAGGGCTGTCTGATTTGGTTGATAAAATGGATCATAGAGGTTCATTTGATAGCCATGGTGTTTTAGTATGTGTGTAATGACGGGTCCATTACCACATCCGAAATCCAAACCAATGTGTTTGGTTGGGTGTTTTTTGATAACTGAAGTTGTAATGGGGCTAACAAAGTTTTGATACCTAAGGTCTTCGATATCATTGTTATGTGTATCATAATATGCTTTCTCATCTTCACTTGACAATATTTGATCTTGCTTTAAAAAGATACCTTTGCAGATATCGCATATGAAATAGGTTGAGCGATCATCCTGAAAAAATAAGGTTGACGTGCTTTCACATAATGGACATTTTTGCTTTGACATGAGGACATCATATATGTTTATTAGTGAAGATGCAAATTACGATTCATTAAGATATTGAGTAGATGGAAAAAAATCAGCCTTAAACCACAATGAAAAAAGTATTATTAGAAGCTGTAAAATGACAATTAAATAGTGGAATAATGCTCATTTTTATAGTTGTAAAAAAGAGGGTAAAAACGTTTGCATTTTTGACTTGTTTCTGATAATATATTGAAGCGACCGCAAAGACGTGCGAGGTTGCCGGCACACTGAGAGACGTTGTCATGGTTAGTGAGAAGCCGGGGAATTTGCATTGAGCGGGTCTATCATGGATATAGACAAGAAAATAGGAGGACTTCCATGGCAAAAAATAGCATTCGCATTCGCCTTAAGGCGTTTGAACACCGTGCTTTAGATCAAGCGGCAGAAAAAATCGTTAACGCTGCAAATGATCATGGTGTGAAAAAAGTTGTTGGTCCAGTACCGCTACCAACAGAAAAAGAGATTATCACGGTTTTACGTGCGGTACATAAGTATAAAGATTCTCGTGAGCAGTTTGAAATTCGTACACACAAGCGTTTAATTGAAATTGTTGGCCCATCACCTGAAACGATTGATGCATTGAGCCGGTTGGAACTACCAACTGGGGTTGACATTGAAATTAAGCTGTAATTGGAGGGTAAGATGAAAGGTATATTAGGACGTAAAGTCGGAATGACCCAAGTATTTACCGAGGAAGGTGCATTGGTTCCAGTAACTGTTATTGAAGTATTACCAAACACAGTACTTCAAAAGAAAACAGTACAAACAGACGGATACAATGCGTTGCAATTAGGTTTTGAAGATAAAAAACCTCAACGTGCAACAAAGCCTGAAATCGGACATGCCAAAAAGGCAAACGCAACACCAAAGAAATTTGTTTCAGAAATTCGTGGTGAAGAAATGTTTGATTTTGAAGTGGGTCAAGAAGTTAAAGCAGATGTGTTTGCTGCTGGAGACATGATTGATGTGACTGGGACCTCTAAAGGAAAAGGATACACTGGTGCGGTTGTACGAAACAATCAACGCTTAGGGCCTGCTTCTCACGGTTCAGGACATCATAGAGGAATTGGATCATTGGCAACCATTGGCCGTAACAATGGAATTATTAACAAAGGTCGCATTATGGCTGGTCAACATGGTGGGTTCACCACAACCAACCGTAATTTAGAAGTTGTTAAAGTGGATCCTGAGAAAAACTACATGCTTGTTAAAGGTAATGTACCAGGTCCAAAACGTGGGTTTGTAGTTGTTAAGACAACAACTAAACGAGTGAAATCGAAACCTGCTCTAACACTTGTCGATTTAACAGCAGTGAAGGAGGACTAATTCAATGGTAAAAGTACAAGTTTATGATTTAACAGGAAAACCATTAAATGAAATGGAACTTGAAGCTGCTGTGTTTGGTATTACACCAAACAAACAAGCACTATTTGATGCAGTCATGCTTCAAAGAGCTTCAATCCGCCAAGGGACTCATGACACAAAAAACCGCACGGAAGTTCGTGGAGGTGGTCGTAAGCCATGGCGTCAAAAAGGAACAGGACGTGCCCGTCAAGGGTCCATTCGTTCACCACAATGGCGTGGTGGTGGGGTTGTTTTTGGCCCAACACCTCGTGGTTATGCTGGTAAACTAAACCGTAAAGTTCGTCGTTTAGCACTTCAGTCCGCACTTTCTCAAAAAGTATTGGATTCTGAAATGATGATCGTTGAAAACTTGGGTTTACAACAACCAAAAACAAAGGAATTCGTAAGTCTAATGCAACAACTTAATTTAGAGAAGAAAACTCTATTCGTTGTAAGTGGACATGAAGAGTTCGAAAATGCATTTCTTTCATTAAGAAATCTACCTAATACGATGATGCTTTCAGTTGAAGGATTGAATGTTTATGACATCCTTAATTCAGATCATATTGTGTTTACACAACAAGCTGCAACAGAAGCTGGTCAGTATTGGAAAACTAAAGATAGTGAGGGGTTAGCTGCATGAGTAATCCAAGAGATATCATTCTAAGACCAATCATTACTGAAAAATCAGTAAAGAATACGGATTTAGACAACAAATACACCTTTGAAGTCGCGAAAGGTGCAAATAAAACACAAGTAAGACAAGCGATTGAAGCCATCTTTGATGTGAAAGTGGAAAAAGTGAACATCGTGAATGTTCGTCCAAAAAACAAACGAGTTGGTAAATACTCAGGAACAACCAATGCTGTGCGTAAAGCGATTGTCAAGGTTGTTGAAGGTCAAAGCATTAACTTGTATTAATGCAATAAACTATCGGAAGAATCACGCTATTTCCGGATAAACTGCGTAAGGAGGAAACGTTATATGGCGATTAAAGCCTATAAACCGACGACCCCAGGTCGTCGTGGGATGACCGCTTTAAAAAACGAAGAGCTAACTACCAATAAACCTGAACGTTCATTGTTAGAGCCTCTAAGTAAAAAAGGTGGTCGTAATAACAATGGTCGTATCACCACAAGACATCAAGGTGGCGGTCATAAAAGAATGTATCGTGTCATTGACTTCAAACGAAATAAAGATGACGTCCCAGCTAAAGTAGCAACCATTGAGTACGATCCAAATCGTTCGGCAAATATTGCATTACTGCACTACTTAGATGGTGAAAAAAGATATATCTTAGCACCTAAAGGATTGAAGGTAGGTATGGAAATCTTAAGTGGTCCATCAGCTGATATCAAAGTAGGACATGCAAAAGAGTTAGGGCAAATGCCTGAAGGTACAATTGTACACAATGTGGAATTAAAACCTGGTAAAGGTGGTCAATTGGCCCGCTCTGCTGGTGTATCTGCTCAAATTTTAGGTAATGAAGAAAAATATGTAATTTTGCGATTAGCTTCTGGTGAAGTACGTAAAGTATTGTCAAAATGCCGTGCAACGATTGGTGTTGTCGGTAATGAAGATTACAGTCTTGTGAACATTGGTAAAGCTGGTCGTTCACGTTGGATGGGTATTCGCCCAACCGTTCGTGGTTCAGCTATGAACCCAGTCGATCACCCACATGGTGGTGGTGAAGGACGCACACCAATTGGTCGTGTGTCTCCAATGACACCTTGGGGTAAAAAGGCAATGGGTCTAAAAACTCGTAAGAAAACAAAAGCATCGAATAAATTCATCGTCCGCGGACGTAAAGCGAAATAAACGAAAGGAAAAAGTATCATGAGTCGTAGTTTGAAAAAAGGACCATTCTGTGATGAACATCTACTAAAAAAAGTAGAAGCACTGAATGCAGTTAGTAAAAAAGAAGTAATCAAAACTTGGTCTCGTCGTTCGACTATCTTTCCACAGTTTGTCGAGCATACATTCGCGGTATACAACGGAAAAGAACATGTTCCGGTGTATGTTACTGAAGATATGGTAGGCCATAAGTTGGGAGAGTTTGTTCCAACACGTAAATATGGTGGTCATGGCGACGATAAGAAAGCCGGAAGATAGGAGGAAACATGGACGTAAAAGCAAAAGCAAAGACTATCCGTGTCACCCCTCGTAAAGCACGGTTAGCCTTGGATTTAATCAGAGGAAAAGATATTAAAGAAGCACAAGCAATCTTGAAATTTACACCAAACTTTGCTGCAAAAGCAACAGCGAAAGTGTTAAAATCAGCAATTGCGAATGCTGTTCATAATCACTCACTGAATGAGGAAAAATTATATGTGAAGACATGTTATGCTGATGAAAGCATCACATTGAAAAGGTTTATGCCAAGAGCGAAGGGTTCAGCATCAGCCATTCATAAACGTACTAGCCACATTACAGTTGTTGTGGCAGAAAGAGAATAGGAGGAACAATTATGGGTCAAAAAGTTAGTCCAGTTGGATTACGGGTTGGAATTATCCGTGATTGGGAATCAAGATGGTATGCTTCAAACAAAGATTTTGGCACATTGTTAGTTGAAGATATTAAATTACGTGATCACATTTTCAAAGAATTAAAAAATGCATCTGTATCACGTGTTGAGATTGAGCGTTCTAAGAATCGTGTTGAACTTGTCATTCGTACCGCACGCCCTGGTGTTGTTATTGGAACAAACGGTGAGAATGTTGAACGTATTAAAAAGCAGTTAGAAAAAATAGCAGTAGGTAAACAAGTGCATGTCCGGGTTGTTGAAATTGCAAACCCTGATTTAGATGCTTATTTAGTTGCTAAAGGAATTGCCGAGCAATTAGAGCAACGTGCATCCTTTAGAACCGCTCAAAAAAGAGCGATCCAACGTATCATGCGCGCCGGAGCAAAAGGTGTTAAAACCATGGTTTCTGGTCGTTTAGGTGGTAATGATATCGCACGTAGTGAAGGGTATTCTGAAGGTGTTGTACCTCTACATACCTTGCGTTCTGATATTGATTTTGCGATTGCAGAAGCAATGACAACCTATGGAATCTTAGGAGTTAAAGTTTGGATTTGTCGTGGTGAATTATTACCTGGTCAAATGGTTACAGAACCTGAAGCACCAAAACAAGCACCACGTGAGCGTCGTCCACGTCCAAGTCGTCCAAGACCTGAGCGTCGTGAGACAAAGAAAGAGGCAACTAAATCTGCACCTGAACCTGTTAGCACAACTAGCGATCAAGGGGGTAAAGAATAATGTTAATGCCTAATCGTACCAAATTCCGTCGTCCACATCGTCTTTCATATGAAGGGCGTTCTAAAGCTGGTCGTACTGTGGCATTTGGTGAATATGGACTCGTTGCTGAGAGTGGCGCTTACGTAAGTAACCGTCAAATAGAATCAGCACGTATCGCCATGACTCGTTATATGCGTCGTGGTGGAACAGTGTGGATTAAAATTTTCCCACACTTAGCAATCACGAAAAAACCGCTTGAAGTTCGGATGGGTTCTGGTAAAGGAGCACCTGAAGGATGGGTAGCAGTTGTACAGCCTGGTCGAGTAATGTTTGAAATCGCTGGTGTTAGTGAAGAAATAGCAAAAGAAGCGTTCCGCTTAGCTGCTAATAAACTTCCAGTGAAAACCAAATTTGTTCGTAAAGGCGAGGAGGAATAGCAATGTTGATCAATGAGCTTCGCGAAAAAAGCAATGCAGAATTATTAAAAGAAATTGACACATTGAAAGAAGAATTGTTTACACTTCGCTTTCAGTTAGCAACCGGTCAATTAACCAATACCGCCCGTATTAAAACCGTGCGTAAAACAATTGCAAAGATTAAAACGGTTATTACTGAACGTTCGCTAAATGAGCAACAGGAGGTACATGGATAATGGAACGATCAAAACGTAGAGTTTATCGTGGCAAAGTTGTATCCGATGCAATGGATAAAACCATTGTTGTAGAGATTACAACATCAAAACGTCACCCTTTATATGGTAAACGCGTAAAATATTCGAAGAAATTTAAAGCTCACGATGAAACTAATGTGGCAAAGCTTAATGATGTTGTTGAGATCATGGAAACACGTCCGTTATCCGCAACCAAACGCTTCCGTTTAGTTAAAGTCGTTGAGAAAGCTGTCATTCTTTAGAGGAGGGTTATCATGATTCAAAATGAGAGTAGATGTAAAGTAGCTGATAACACCGGAGCTAAAGAAGTCCTCGTTATCCGTAGCTTGGGTGGATCTCGTCGTAGAACATCCAGTATCGGTGATATCGTGGTGTGCACCGTTAAGGTAGCAACACCTGGTGGAACAGTGAAAAAAGGTGAAGTAGTCAAAGCAGTTATCGTTCGTACCAAATACGGCTTAACCCGTGAGAATGGTTCAACCATACGCTTTGATGATAATGCAGTTGTCATCATCAAAGATGATAGAACGCCAAGAGGAACCCGTATATTCGGTCCTGTGGCTAGAGAACTCCGGGACAAAGATTTCATGAAAATTGTATCTTTAGCTCCGGAAGTACTGTAGGGAGGTGCTTGTGATGAGAATTCAAAAAGGCGATAAAGTCAAAGTGATTACAGGATCTAACAGAGGTGTGGTTGCTGATGTCAAAGCTGTTTTCCCAAAAGAAAACAAAGTAATTGTTGAAGGTGTCAATGTTGTTAAAAAACACCTTAAACCAACACAAGCGAATCCAGAAGGTGGTATTACTGAAAAAGAAATGCCAATCGATGTTTCAAATGTGATGTTGTATGACTCAAAAGCAAAAAAAGCTAGTCGTGTTGGTATTAAAGAAGAAAAAGGAAAAAAAGTGCGTGTCTTGGTTAAAACCGGGGCAACACTCAAGTAAGGAGGAAACATGAATCGTTTATTTGAAAAATACAAAACTGATGTTGTTAGTGAATTGGTCAAACAGTTCAACTATTCCTCCGTCATGCAAGCACCAAAAGTTGAAAAAATTGTTGTCAACATGGGTGTAGGGGATGCTATCGCAAACCCTAAAGCGCTTGAGGATGCTGTGGAAGAACTAACACAAATCACAGGTCAAAAACCTGTGATCACAAAAGCTAAAAAATCAATTGCGAACTTCAAACTTCGTGAAGGTATGTCAATTGGTTGTAAAGTCACACTACGTGGCGAATTAATGTATGCGTTTTTAGACAAACTCGTGAATGTTGCGCTACCTCGCGTACGTGACTTCCGTGGTGTGAGTGCTGAAGCATTTGATGGTCGTGGAAACTACACATTAGGTATTAAAGAACAGCTTATTTTCCCAGAGATTAATTATGATAAAGTAAATCGCGTTCGTGGTATGGATATTGTCATTGTGACAAGTGCTCCAACAAACGAAGAAGGCAGAGCGTTGTTACAGCAACTAGGTATGCCTTTTGCGAAAAAAGGACAAGGAGTGTAAGATGGCAAAAACATCGATGATTGTAAAATCAAAACGTCCTGCAAAATTCAAAGTTCGTGAATATACACGTTGTGAACGTTGTGGACGTCCACATTCAGTGTTACGAAAATACAAATTATGCCGTATTTGCTTCCGTGAGTTGGCTTATAAAGGTCAAATTCCGGGTGTAAAAAAGGCAAGTTGGTAGCGGAAGGAGGAAACACTGATGATGAATATGACAGATCCTATTGCGGATATGCTTACTAGAGTTCGTAATGCATTAGGTGCAAAACACGAAACTGTACAAATACCTGCAAGTAAGGAAAAAGTAGAAATTGCTCGGATTCTTAAAGAAGAAGGGTTTATCTTGGGCTATTCTGTAAGTGATGACCTTAAGAAGGTACTAACAGTCGAATTAAAATATGGTCCAAACAACCAAAAAGTAATTAGTGGATTAAAACGCATATCCAAGCCTGGATTGCGTGTGTATGCTGAAGTAGACCGCATTCCACGTGTGCTTAATGGCTTAGGAATTGCAATCTTATCAACCTCTTCTGGGGTTATGACAGACAAAGATGCTAGAAAGAAACATGTGGGCGGCGAAGTTGTTGCCTATATATGGTAGGTGAGAAAAGACTATGTCACGTATCGGTAATAAAACGATTACCATTCCTGAAGGTGTTGAGTTAACAATCAAACCTGGGAATGAAGTTACGGTAAAAGGTCCAAAAGGTGAACTAAGCCGTAAATTTTCAGATCAAGTAGAAATTTCCGTTGAAGACCAAGTTTGCACAGTCAAACGTCTTAATGAGAAAAAACATACCAAGCAGTTGCATGGTACAACCCGTGCGTTGTTATTCAACATGATCGAAGGTGTATCAAATGGTTTCACACGTGAACTACAACTAGTCGGTATTGGTTATAAAGCTGCATTAGTTGATAACAAGTTAGTATTAAACGTTGGATACTCACATCCAATTGAGTTCGAACTTGAAGAAGGTGTATCAGTAACCATTGGTAAACCAACAGAAATAAAAGTTGAAGGAATTGATAAACAACGAGTTGGAGAATGGGCTGCGATTATTCGTGCAGTTCGTAAACCAGAACCTTATCTTGGTAAAGGAATTCGTTATAAAGATGAAAAAATCCGTCGCAAAGAAGGTAAGACGGCTGCTAAGGCGTAATAGGAAGGAGATATTAGCTTTATGTTAAAGAAAATTGATCGTAACAAAGAACGAGTTCGTCGTCACGCTCGGGTACGTGCAAAAGTATCTGGGACCAGCGAACGTCCGCGTCTATGCGTTTTTCGTTCCAATGCCAACATCTCTGTCCAAATCATTGATGATACCAAAGGAACAACTTTAGTATCAGCAAATAGCGTTGATATGAAACTGGAAAAAGGTGGAAATATTGAGGCTGCTAAGGCGGTAGGTGCTGAAATTGCTGCGCGTGCTCAAAAAGCAAAGATAAAAGCTGTTGTCTTTGATCGTGGTGGATATATATATCATGGTCGTGTAAAAGCATTAGCAGAGGCTGCTCGTGAAGCAGGCCTAGAATTTTAGGAGGATACCTGATGGAACGCAAACCAAGAAGAAATGATAGAAGAGAAAGAGAAGTTAAAGAATTTGAAGAACGAGTCGTTGTAATTAATCGGGTAACCAAAGTTGTTAAAGGTGGACGTCGGTTTCGCTTTTCAGCATTAGTTGTTGTTGGTGATAAAAAAGGTCGTGTTGGTTTCGGCACGGGTAAAGCCAATGAAGTTCCTGATGCAATTAAAAAAGCAATTGAAAATGCAAAAGCTAGCGTATTTAGAGTACCTATCGTTAACAACAGCACAATCCCACATATGATTGTTGGTCGTGCTGGAGCTGGTGAAGTATTACTTCGTCCAGCATCTGAAGGTACTGGTGTTATTGCTGGTGGACCAGTTCGTGCAGTTTTAGAACTTTCTGGTATTACGGATGTGCTTTCAAAAAGCTTAGGTTCAAGGACTCCGATTAACATGGTTCGTGCAACCGTAAGTGCTTTACAAGAATTAAAAACGATTGATCAAGTGGCTAAACTTCGTGAGAAAAAACCGCATGAAATTCGAGGGTAAGGAGTAATGCAATGAAACTAAATGAACTAAAATATACCGAAGGTGCTCGTCGTGAGCGCAAACGTCTTGGTCGTGGACAAGGTTCAGGCCAAGGAAAGACCGCAGGTAAGGGACATAAAGGTCAAAATGCACGTAGTGGTGGAGGTGTGCCCATCGGGTTCGAAGGTGGACAAACCCCATTATTCCGTCGTATTCCTAAACGAGGATTTACCAATATTAATCGTATAGAGTTCAACATTATCAATGTTGAATCCTTAAACCGTTTTGAAGATGGAACCCATGTGACCGTTGAAACTTTAAAAGCCGCGGGATTAATCAAGCAAGAGCTTGATGGTGTTAAAATCTTAGGAAATGGAGAACTTACCAAACAATTAACTGTATCAGCTCACAAATTTTCAAAGTCAGCTGCTGCAGCAATTGAGCAGGCAGGCGGAAAAGTAGAGGTGATCTAGATGATCAAACTTCTACGAGATCTTTTTGCCAACAAAGATACAAGAAATCGCATTCTTTTTACACTGGGCATATTCTTCATTTATCGTTTAGGAGCTGGTATTCCAGCACCTATGGTAAGTACAGAAGCCTTGTTGGCAGGACTTGCTGATGATTCTTTTTTTGGGATGATTAACTTATTGGGTGGTGGTGCCCTACAAGAATTCTCGATTTTCGCGATGGGAATTGGGCCATACATTACATCATCCATTATCATCCAACTACTTGCGATGGATGTCATTCCAGCGCTAAGTGAAATGGCGAAATCCGGAGCTCAAGGAAAAATGAAGATGGACCGCATCACGCGTTATCTCACCTTGGTTCTAGCTTTTTTACAATCCTTTACAATGACTTATGCATTTGATATATCTTATGGAATCTTGAACAATGCTGGATTTGCTACATACATGTATGTTTCAACCGTATTAACAGCAGGAACAATGTTCTTGATGTGGTTAGGTGATCGCATTTCTGCTCACGGTATTGGTAATGGAATTTCCATGATTATTTTTGCCGGGATTGTTTCTAACATCCCATTTAGATTCTCACAAGCGTTTTCAACGTTAGTGGATACAAGTAGTGGTGCTGCCATGTTTGGTGGAATATTAAACTATGGACTGTTTGTTTTCATGTACTTGGCAATTATTGTACTTGTTATCTTCATGCAAACAGCGGTACGTAAAATTCCGATTCAGTACACATCGAGTAGTGTCCGCAAAGCTAAAGCAGAGATTACTTATCTTCCATTGAAGATCAACTCTGCCAGTGTTATCCCAGTTATCTTTGCTTCAGCAGTGATGACTGCTCCGGTTACATTATTGAGCTTTTTTGAACAAGGTTCATTTTATCAAACCTTATCTAGTATTCTCAATTTTCAACAACCGTTAGGATTAGCACTGTATATCGTTTTAATTATTTTCTTTACATTCTTTTATACCAACATGCAAATTGACCCATCAAAGATATCAGAGAACTTGGGGAAATCTGGAACATACATACCAGGCATTCGTCCTGGAAATGAAACAAAGGAGTATGTGTTTAAAGTGCTAAATCGTATCACAGTACTTGGAGCCTTATTCTTGGCGTTTATTGCGGCATTACCTTATGTATTACCAATGATATCCAATTTACCAGGATCTATTTCAATTGGTGGTACCGGAATTATTATTGTAGTTGGTGTTGCAATGGAAACCATGAAAGATTTACAAGGGCGTCTAACGCAAAAACAATATCGTGGTTTCGTGAATCGATAGCTTATGAACATACTCATTAACGGCGCAGCAGGTAGTGGAAAGTCAACCATCTCAAGAAAACTAATTAAGGTGTATGATATCCCTCATATCTCAACTGGTAACATGTTTCGTGATGCCATGCGTCAAGAAACAGAGTTAGGACTGCAAGCTAAAAACTATATTGATCGCGGTATGTTGGTACCAGATGATATAACGATTAAGATGATACAAGAGCGATTGCAAGAGCCGGATTGCCAAAAGGGCTATTTACTTGATGGCTTTCCAAGAACACTTGTTCAAGCTGTAGCATTCGAAGATATTGCAAAAGAAATCGGCCGTCCTGTCGAGTTAGTGCTTAACTTGTCGGTCGAGCTTGATGCGCTCATCCACCGCGTGGTTGATCGTCGGGTGTGTGAAAACTGCAAGGCTATTTACAACCTTGAGTATATGCCACCTAAAGTAGAGAATACATGTGATTTATGTGGTTCACCACTGAATCATCGTAGTGATGACACCCTAGAACAACTTGTGGTTCGTCTTAAAGAATATGTCTTTCTAACCAAACCTGTACTGGACTATTACATGTACAAAGGCCTAGTTCGATATGTTGACGCAACGCCAAGTGTTGATACTGTTTGGGAAAATGTCAAAGAAGTCTTAGGGAGTATGCAATGGTAACTAAAAAATCAGCGCGTGAAATTGAGCTTATGAGAGAAGCGGGCCGTATTGTGGCCTTAGCTCATCAAGCGGTTAAACCGCTCATTAAACCTGGTGTTACAACCAAAGAGCTTGATGCAATGATTGAAAAAGTTATTATGCAAAACAATGCCACCCCATCCTTTAAAGGATATGGCGGCTTTCCAGCTGCGGCATGCACATCGATTAATCATGTGCTTGTCCATGGCATTCCAGATGATACTAAACTTGTAGAAGGTGATATTATATCTATCGATATTGGCGCTAACTATAAAGGTTATCATGGAGATAGTGCTTGGACTTACGCAGTCGGTTTGATTTCTGATGCAGCAAAGCATTTGCTAGAAATCACAGAAGCATCCTTGTTTGAAGGCTTGAAATTAGCCAAACCAAACAATCGTCTGTTTGATATATCACATGCCATTGGTAAGTATGTCATGGATCGTGGGTATAGCCTACCTCTTGAATATACTGGCCATGGTATTGGATCTTCATTGCATGAAGACCCTGCTATTCCAAATGTTGGAGTACCAAATACTGGGATACTACTAAAACCTGGAATGACGTTAGCCATTGAACCGATGGTTCATATAGGCAAGCCATTCACCAAGGTATTATCTGATAATTGGACAGTAGTTACTAAAGATGGAACGCTGTCAGCACATTTTGAACACACGGTTGTCATAACCGAAGAAGGATATGAGATTCTAACAACGCTATAGTTGCAGAAAGAGAGGAACATTATGGGAAAACAAGACGTTATCGAAATTGACGGTATCGTTGAGGATACATTGCCTGGGGCAATGTTCAAAGTGAAACTAACTAACGGGCACGAAATTATGGCCCACGTTTCTGGTAAAATCCGCATGCACTACATTCGCATTTTACCAGGTGACCGTGTCACCGTTGAGATTTCACCTTATGATTTAACACGTGGGCGTATCACATTTAGACATAAATAGTCTAGGGAGGAAAACGCATGAAAGTAAGACCATCTGTCAAACCAATGTGCGATAAGTGCCGTGTCATTAAGCGCAATGGTCGTGTAATGATTATTTGTGAAAACCCTAAACACAAACAAAGACAAGGAAACTAGGAGGAACACATACAATGGCTCGTATTGCGGGAATTGATATCCCACGCGATAAGCGTGTGGTTATCTCATTAACTTATATTTTCGGGATTGGTAAAACTAAATCCCAAGAGATTAAAAAATGCTAACGTTAGCGAAGAAGTTCGCGTTAAAGATTTAACCGACGACCAAGTCAATGCCATTCGTCAAGAAGTGGAGAAGATTAAGGTTGAAGGTGATTTACGTCGTGAAGTTTCATTAAACATTAAACGATTAATGGAAATTGGAAGCTACCGCGGAATCCGTCACCGTCGTGGTATGCCTGTCCGTGGCCAACGCACAAAAACAAATGCGCGTACACGTAAAGGTCCACGTCGTACAGTAGCTAACAAGAAGAAATAGACGATAGGAGAGAAAAAAATGGCAAAAGCAAAAACAACACGCAAACGTCGTGTCAAAAAGAATATTGCACGCGGTGTCGCACACATTCATTCAACCTTTAATAACACTATCGTTACCATTACCGATGAAAAAGGAAACGTCATTGCGTGGTCAAGTGCAGGTGCACTAGGATATAAAGGATCAAGAAAATCAACACCATTTGCTGCTCAGCTTGCTTCAGAAGCAGCAGCTAAAGCAGCAATGGATAATGGAATGAAAACCGTAGAAGTGAATGTCAAAGGGCCTGGACCAGGTCGTGAGGCAGCTGTGCGTGCATTACAAACAGCAGGATTAGAAATTAATGTCATCAACGATGTTACACCAATTCCTCACAATGGTTGTCGTCCACCAAAACGTCCAAGAGGATAGATGTAAACAATAGGAGGTTGGTATGCAAAAATTCGAACGTGCCAAAATAGAAGTACAAGAATATGTCGAATCCGATCACTATGGTAAGTTTGTCGTTGAACCATTTGAACGTGGTTTTGGAACAACAATCGGGAATGCCTTACGTCGGGTTCTGTTGTCATCATTACCAGGAGCTGCGGTTTATTCAATCAAAATAAACAATGTTTACCATGAGTTTACAGCGATACCTGGTGTTCAGGATGATGTCACAGCAATTATTTTAAATATTAAAGACTTAATTATGACTATTTCAGATGATGATGTTTATACATTACAAATCAATGAAAAAGGTCCAAAAGTTGTTACAGCGGGGGATATTATATGTCCTACTAATGTAGAAATTCTAAATAAGAATCATATCATCACGACTTTAGAAGAGGGTGGTGAATTGGTGATGGAATTAAAAGCACGAGTTGGTCGTGGTTATGTGAGTGCTGATACAAACAAAGTGTTGTATCAAGGTTCCTCACAAGGAATTGGTACAATATACACTGATTCTGTATACACACCAATCGAGCGTGTTTCTTATACCGTTGAGCCTACACGTGTTGGCCAAGACACCAAATATGATAAACTCATCATGGAAGTGACAACTGATGGTTCAATTACACCACAAGTGTCATTATCTTTGGCTGCAAAAATCTTAGATGATCACTTGTCATTGTTTATGAACATTGATGAAACCATCACTGAGATGGATTCACTGATTAAAGAAAACAACAGCGAGGCTCAAAACAAAGGTCTTGTGATGATGATCGAGGATTTGGATTTATCGGTTCGTTCATACAACTGTTTGAAACGTGCGGGAATCCAAACTGTTGAAGAGTTAACGACTCGTACAGAAGATGAAATGATGCGTGTTCGTAACTTAGGAAAAAAATCGTTAAAAGAAGTAAAAGACAAATTAATGGATTTGGGCTTGAACTTCAAATCATTTGAATAGACCAGGAGGAAGCGAAGATGCGCAATCGTAAATTAGGACGTAAGTCAGACCATCGTAAAGCGTTATTACGTAATTTAGCTGCTAGCTTAATTGTTGCTGAGAAAATTGAAACAACAGAGAAGAAAGCACTGGAGTTACGTAGTTGGATGGATGAACTCATCACATTAGCAAAGCGTAATGACTTACACGCTCGCCGTCAAGCAGCAAAAATGTTGTTTAACATCGAAGCGGATGAAGAAAAAGGACAAAACGTACTACAAAAACTCTTTGATGACATTGGTCCACGTTATACCGATCGTCAAGGGGGTTATACCCGAGTGATGAAAACTGTCCAACGTCGTGGTGATGCAGCACCGATGGCGACTATTGAACTAGTATAAGCGGGGAACACCCCGCTTTTTTCTTGTATGATAGAAACGATTAAACAACAAGCATTGCTTGATCAAATCCCAATCATGTCAGATGATGCATTGGCATATGTATGTCAGCAAATTGAAATACATCGATTTTATGATGTTTTAGAGTTTGGAACAGCTGTTGGATACTCAAGTTTGTTTATTGCTCAACAGTGTCCATGGGTGTTGATTGATACGATTGAGAAAGATCCCATTCGTTATCAAAAAGCATGTGAAAACAAAGCAATGTTAAAAAATAAAAATGTCGTCATGCATCACCATGACGCTAAGTCATGGCCAATCATTAAGTTCTATGATGTAGTTATCATTGATGCTGCTAAGGCACAAAACCAAGCATTGTTTGAACGAGTTTTTCCATTTGTTAAACAACGAGGTGTCGTTATCGTTGATAACATGAGTTTTCATGGTCATGTTCAAGCAATTAACGCAATCAAGCATCGCCGTAATCTAAGACAAATGGTTGAGAAAATCAACAAGTTTCATCAATGGTTGCAATTACAAGACCACCTTGAAACTACGTTTGTTGATGTTGGTGATGGCTTAATGATAATTAAGCGAAAATGAGTGTGTTTTTGTCAAGCTATCGTGTGATATGATACAATATGTACACAGAAAGGCAGGAATTCACATGAAAAAAAGATTTGCTGGCTTTGTCATATTAGCTGCTGCAGCGGCAGCTGTTGCTGCACTTGTTTTAAAAAAAGAAGAGGATCCTGTTTTAGTGACTTTAGATGATGAGGTTGATCAAACAGACGAAAATGAGTATGATTCTGATTATCCATTGATTAAATTAAGTGAGAGACAATCGTGGCAAACACGGACAAAAATTCTACTTAAATCATTGGTCGATCAAAAAGAGATTAGGCTTGTACATTACTGTAAGTTTCATAATCAACATGATTTATTTGAGGCTGTAAAAGAAGCAAAAGCAAGTGACTACACATTGGCTGAAGCAGATGACAAACATCAAGTTGTTCTTGAAAAAACAATGGAAAACTTCTTTGATGATGTTATTGCCGCGATATTACTAATGGCTAATATCACTAGAAAACATAACGGATTATACCGCGAATTTGAAATAGAATAAGTTAGGTGAACATGTGTCATATATTGAAGTAAGGGATTTATCATTCAGTTACGACCAACAAGTAGACGTTGTTAAAAACGTCTCTTTTGACGTAGAAAAAGGAACATATACATGCATCATTGGTCATAATGGTAGTGGCAAGTCCACAATTGCAAAATTACTAATTGGATTGCTTGCTCGTAAAGAAGGATTAATTAAGATTGATGGTGAAGAACTTACCGAAGAATCTATTGATCGTGTACGTTCAAAAATAGGAATTGTGTTTCAAAATCCAGATAATCAGTTTATTGGAGCGACGGTTCGCGATGATATTGCTTTTGGATTAGAAAACCGTCAAGTTGATGCAAATGATATGGATGAAATCATTGAGTTTTATGCGAGTAAAGTAAATATGATTAACTACTTAGATCAAGAACCAATTCGATTAAGTGGTGGTCAAAAGCAACGTGTTGCCATTGCAGGTGTGCTGGCAATGAAACCTGATATTTTAATTTTGGATGAATCAACGAGTATGCTTGATCCAAAAGGAAAAAAAGAAGTCAATGATTTAGTTCAAATGATTTTTAAGCAAGAGAAAATGACAATCATATCAATCACACATGATATTGAAGAAGCATTATTCTGTGATCATTTGATGGTCATGAATGATGGTGAAATTCAAATGGATGGTAAACCAGAGGATATACTTGTCCAAAGAGAGCAAATGATAAAGATGTCATTGGATGTTCCATTTACCGTAAAATTAAAAGAAGCTCTTGGTAAGCAAAACATTGATGTAAGTGATATTCACTCATTAGAAGCGATGGTGAAGCAACTATGACCATCCAATTTAAAGATGTGAGTTATGAATACTCACCGAATACACCATTTGCTTATGGTGCGTTAAAGAATGTTTCTGTAGCAATTAAACAAGGTCGCGTCACTGCAATCATTGGGGCAACTGGTAGTGGCAAAACAACACTGGTTCAGCATTTGAATGCACTGTTGTTACCGACTGAAGGCGAGGTTCATATTCTTGATCGTGTGATTGTAGCAAGTGAGAAACCAAAACAGTTGAAAAGTTTAAGACAACACGTTGGTTTAGTTTTTCAGTTCCCTGAATATCAGTTATTTGAAGAGACAGTGATCAAGGATGTGTGTTTTGGACCTTTAAATTTTAATGTAAGTAAAGAAGAAGCATTAAAAAAAGCTCATCATGCTCTTAAGGTTGTAGGTTTAGATAAAGATATTGCTGAGAAATCACCATTAGATTTGTCAGGGGGTCAAAAGCGTCGAGCTGCTATCGCAGGTATTCTTGCGATTGATCCTGATGTTCTTGTTTTAGATGAACCAACAGCAGGTCTTGATCCTCAAGGTTCACAAGCGATGATGGAATTGTTTCTTCGATTAAATAAGCAAAACAATAAAACGATATTAATTGTTACACACGATATGGAACATGTGTTTGCGCATTGTGATGATGTTGTTGTGGTTGATCATGGTGAAGTCATTTATGAAAGTACAGTTTCTGAATTCTTTTTTAATGATGAACTTATTAAAAAGCTTAATATAGATTTACCAAAAGTCATTCAATTACATCGTTTATTAAAAGAGCAAGGAATTTCAATTGATCCTTCTGTTACAGATTTAGATGAAATTGCAAAACACATTGCTAAACACAGAGGTGCTCATCATGAATAATATTGCACTAGGGCGCTACATTCCAATGAACTCAATTGTTCATAAGCTTGATCCACGATATAAAATCATGGCGATGTTGTTTTTGTTAACGGCAATATTTATCCCAGCTGGCTTTTATGGGTATGGCTTTTTAGCAGCATTTGTTGTAAGCATTGTGTTAATTTCTAAACTGAGTTTCAAGTTTATCATCAAAGCGATGAAACCCATGATGCTTATGCTTGTTTTCTTGTCGATTATCAATGTTTTTGTTTTGCGTACAGGTTATGTGGTTGTTGAAATATTTGGATTTAAAGTTTATAGTGATGCACTGTTTCAAACATTATATATTTCGATTCGATTGTTGTTGATGATTATGGTTACGACCGTTTTAACTGCTACAACAAAACCTTTGGATTTGACATTGGGTATTGAAGATTTATTGAAACCATTCAAACGTTTTAAAGTCCCAGCGCATGAAATTGCGATGATGATCTCTATCGCTTTGCGCTTTATTCCAACACTTATTGAGGAAACTGATCGAATTATGAAAGCACAAGCTTCTCGTGGAGTTGATCTCGCTGAAGGAAAATTAAAGGAAAAGATTGTTGCAATCCTGTCTTTGATTGTGCCATTGTTTGTGTCTAGCTTTCAACGAGCAGAAGACTTAGCAGATGCTATGGAGGCAAGAGGTTATGTTCCATCAGCGATGAGAACCCGATACAAACAGCTTAAGCGTACGACAAAAGATATCGTGATGATGATTATTGTCTTAATGGTACTAGGGGCGATTATAGCCTTGGCAATATTATGGTAAGATATAAAGTAACATGTGCTTTTAATGGATATCATTATTTTGGTTGGCAAATTCAACCACATCAACCAACGATTCAAGCATGTGTTGAAAAAACTTTAAGTATGATTACAAAATCCAAGATGAGCGTGATTGGTTGTTCTAGAACTGATGCCCGTGTTTCTGCATTGGGTTTTGTTTTTCATTTTGATTCGCCAATTCAAATTCCACAGGAAGGTTTTAAAAAAGCGTTTAACTCAAATTTACCATCAGACATTCGGGTTTTATTGGTTGAAGTAGCATCTAATGATTTTCATGCTCGATATGATGTCTTGAAGAAACGATACTTATATACAATAGAGACAGGAGCATTCAATGTGTTTGAGTACCAACATGTGATGCAGTATAATCGACCATTAGATGTCGAGTCAATGCAATTAGCAGCAAACTATCTTGTTGGCACACATGATTTCACATCATACAATGCAACTCCGATTGCTATTGCAGAAAACCAAGTTAGAACGATTGATCGCTTAAGTGTTATGAAAGAAAGCTCTAAAGTAAAGATTATCGTTGAATCTAAATCATTTTTACATCACATGGTGCGTATGTTTGCTCAAACCTTAATTGAGGTTGGTGCACATCGTATTAGTATTGAGGAAGTAGAAAAAATTAGACAAGCAAAAGATAAACGTGCCTGTCCGTATAACGCACCAGCAGAAGGATTAATGCTAGAAAGGGTATGGTATAAGGAATGATTCAAAAAGCAAACTATCACACGCATACTACACGTTGTAAGCACGCAAGTGGAACAGATGAAGAATATGTTTTAGCAGCTATTCAATCTGGATATGATGAACTCGCATTTACTGATCATACACCGTGGTTGTTATATCCAATTGAAAATGGGCATTATCGTATGCGCATCATTGAAATGGATAACTATGTTGCTTCAATACGACGATTAAGCACTCAATATCGTGATCAAATATCAATCAAACTGGGAGTCGAAGCAGAGTATTATCGTGATCGTTTTGATTGGCTTGTTGAGTTTAAGAATAAATATCAACTTGATTTACTTGTTTTGGGAAACCACTTCAGAGGGTATGAGTCCACAGCAACTTATTATGGCAACTATAAAGATCGCACCAACCTTTATAAACACTATGTTGAAGATGCCATTGATGCTATGGCAACTGGGGAATACAGAATTTTTGCTCATCCAGATATTTTCTTTCGTACAATCAATGTTGTGAATGACTTAGCTCTTGATGCTGCACAGCAAATATGTGATGCAGCGAATCATTACAATGTAGTTCTTGAATATAATCTTGGTGGTGTGCGCTATGGAGATCAAAGTTATCCAAAACCTGAGTTTTGGGAAGTTGTTGCAAAAAACAAGAATGTATCCATTATTGGAGTGGATGCACATAGCCCAGCAGACTTACTGGATACAAAAACAAGAAGTGAAGCCAAAGATTATTTAGAGAAACTCGGTGTTAATCTTGTAGAATATATTGAACTATAAATGTAAGAACCTTCAATGAAGGTTCTTTTGCTAGTTTGACATTTTTTTCACATCAGTTACAATGAAATTAACGATGGTTCGATTAAGAGAGGAACAAAAGATGAAACTATTACATAATGAGAAAAACCTTCGACATCCGTTATTGTTTTTAGTTAGCTTACTTTTGCTTAGCTTAGTCTTAGTTGGTTGTGGTGGCACAACTGATGATAACAATCGCAATGGTAATGACAACGATAATGATAATGGATCAGTTGAGAATGGTGATGAAAAAGTACCAACTGATCAACTAAGGGATACAATCTATCATATTTATCCCGGTGCTACCAAGGTTTTGGATGAAAGTGAAGAGCTATTGTATTACACGACCGATGAAGCAATAGAAGTAATGGCGTTTTATTCAAGTTATGACCAACTTGTACCTGTTGGTGGTCCTGCAGAAATCTATTTAAATGTTTACCAGACTCCGCTCATGCTTCAATTTTTCAAGGTACCAATGGATCCTTCTGCTGAGGATTATGAAGAACTATTAGAAGAATGGGAACAAGAATTTCAGAGAATTATAGCGGATGAAGGTAATTTGATGATGATACTAATTGTAACAGCTGAAGATCGTGAGTTGGTTGATTTTGTAGAGGCTGTTGGTGAGGAAAATATTGGACTCATTCCGCAACAAGCAAAGACAGTAATCCTATATTATTTCGGAGAAGTGGATAATTAGTTTTTACTATTGATTGAACCATCAAAATTCATCAATAATAGCACAGAAACAATGATTTTTGTGTGCCAAAACAAGCTAAAAAAATAAAGAATATACAGCTGAAAAAGTTTATCTGATGAAAAAGAAAAAATGATTGTCGGATAGCTTAATAATGTTCATATAAAAAAGCGAATTCTTAAAGTAAATTCTGTTTTTTAGAATAATGGCTTAATTCTAAGAGT
>OBJA01000196.1_pt1 | contig 59218 bp, 57 predicted proteins | sample 1519751 | NCBI WGS metagenome assembly OBJA01 (sample SAMEA3881238, study PRJEB22517) | soil metagenome | biome: lake sediment; feature: soda lake sediment; material: sediment, water from around vicinity | place: India | collected 2013-12-23 | depth 3 m
AAAACATCTCAATTAAAATATTTACTCCCGCAATTTATTGAAAAATCACTCGTGGAGTAAGATGTACTTGCTAAAATAGATACACTTAAATATTAGAAATAGAACAATAGGAATTGATATTAAATATGGTTATTATTTTGAAAATATACAAAATAAGAATCATCATATTCAAGTAAATACATTTATTAGAATTCTTAGAATAAATTATCCGAAATATTTAGATATATAATTATATTAATCTACGTGTTGCTAACCCACGCTCATGTAAAATCGACAATTTTTTGTAACTTGCTTGCGAATTTGCCTTCGGCACGATTGTCAACTCGCTTTAGTGAGTTATGACACGAAGTTCGAAAACAGGCAAGGGTTTGTATACGTTTAATAATTACAAAGTCAATATAATAACCACATGAAATCTGTTCACTATTTTTTATTTATTCTTGTATTATATTCAATCTATATAAGAATTACCGCTCTTTTTGATGCTAAAAAAAAGTGTGTTGTTCTTGAGAACGATATTCTTACGGTATTACAAAAAATCCCTTATTACCAAACCTTGCGAACAGAGCAAGAACGAAATACATTTTATAGATATACTAATTTGTTTTTACAGAATGTTGAAATAGTAGGTAAGGGCATTGAAGTTCCTAATTCTTTAAAAATATATATTGCGGCACAATCTGCTATGATAACCTTTGGCTTGCCTAAGCAGTTGCATACACAGTTACGGCGAATTGTTATATCGCCGGATATGATGTACTCAAGAAGGCATAAGCAGTATATGAAAGGTTTTTTTCACCCGAAAGGTGTTATCTTTTTTTCGCTCCCACATATAAATAAAGGAATAGAAGATCCTGAGGATGGCGAAAATTTAATCCTTCATGAGTTAGGACACGCCTTGGATGTGTTCTTTTTTAGACAAAAAAAATTCAGGTTCTTCTTCTTCGATATTATAACATCTTGGATTGAATCTGCAAAACATATTAAAAATTGCGATTCGGAATCTACTTTTTTTAGAGAATATGGAATTAAAAATTTACATGAATTTTTCTCGGTAGCAATCGAAAACTTTTTTGAACGTCCACGTAAATTTCGCGAAAAAGCTCCTGAAATTTACCAACAAATGACCTTATTACTCAATCAAGACCCTTTAGAACATAAAATAGGTGTAGATATAATTTCTCTTGCACATCTTGCCTTAAACAAACCTTTGTTTATTGAACCTGTTAATGCCCGTGCTATGCTCGTATTGTTTTTGATCTTATTTTGTTTAGCCGGCTTTGCCTTTGTTGTTCCGGAAATTCCAATCTTTGGTTTTTTAGCTGTTGCATCTACCTATAATCTTCATAAAATATTTGAGATTTTTTATACTAAAAGAATGTCTTTTTATCAAGATTATATTTCGGTAAATCGGGTTGCATTTAGAAAAAAAGCAACAATTATTCCTCATAAGAATTTATTGTATATTGCTCATTTTAAAAGTCTTTCAGATAAAAATAAGCACTTGCTTTCTTTTGTGTATTACGATGGGGCAGTACAACAAACTAAGGATGATTTTGTGTCTGATGAAGCATTTATAAAGCAGGTTAAGGAGTATGCTCGTTTTAGAAATATATTATTTCTCGATAAAACAGTTCAGAAAAAAAGAAAGGTGCGAACTCGTGTTTCACCCTTTCTTAGAAATTCATTTCCCTATAGATAATTAAAATGAGGTTATTATGATAGAAAAATTTCGTGTAGAAGAATGGATTGAAGCAATTCTTATGCAATTTGGACTTGAAGATGAACAACTTATTATTGTTCGTTTGGTCTTATTTATTGTATTTCTTAGTTGTATTTCTGCTCTTGCATTTATTATTACCAAAAAGCTCATTATTTACTATATCTATAAACTATTTAAGAAGTCTAAAGCAAGCTGGGACGACTTAATAGCTGATAGAGGGGTGCTGAATAATATAGCCCATCTTATTCCGGCTTTTATTGTACGAGTGTTTTTACCTCAAATTTTTGCTGACTATGACTCAGTCTTGCCTCTTGTGTATAAAATAACTGATATATATGTGGTTATTGTGAGTCTCACCATTTTATTGGCAATGTGTAGAGCTGCAGAACATATATTGGCAACACATAAATCTTTTGAAGATAAACCCACTGCAAGTTATTTTCAGTTAGTTAGAATTGTGCTCTATATTGTAGCGTTTATTTTGGTTTTGTCTCTCATGTTAGGACGCTCACCCGTGTACTTTTTAAGTGCATTTGGTGCAATGACCGCAATTATTCTCTTAATTTTTAAAGATACCATTCTTGGTCTGGTTGCAAGTATACAAATGTCGGTTAACGATATGGTGCGAGTAGGCGATTGGGTAGAAATGCCAAAATTTAATGCCGATGGGGATGTTATTGCAATAAATTTGAATACGGTAAAGGTGCAGAATTGGGATAGAACAATTACCACAATTCCTACCTATTATTTTATTACCGATAGTTTTAAAAATTGGCGTGGAATGGTGCAAAGCGGGGGGCGACGGATAAAACGTTCTTTGTATATTAATACCTTTTCTGTTGCATTTATTGCCCCCAAAAAACGAGAAGAACTCAAGAAAATAGAGTTAATTAGAGAGTATGTAGAATCGCGTCAAAAAGAAATAGAGGAGTATAATATGCAAAACAATTGCGATACCTCAGTTTTAATAAATGGACGGCGAATGACAAATATTGGAGTGTTCAGAAAATATATAGAAAACTATTTAAAGCATCATCCTAAAATTAAACAAGATATGATTATGATGGTACGTCAATTAGCTCCCGAAGGGAGAGGTATTCCAATGGAAATATATTGTTTTACTGATACCACACAATGGGTTGAATATGAATCAATACAATCAGATATTTTTGACCATTTATTTTCGGCTGCAGAATACTTTGATTTAGACTTTTTTCAAGAACCGGGCGGAAAAGATATTCTTGCCGGTTTATCGCAGTATGCAAAAAAATAGGATAGGAGCTTAGTATTCTAATTCGCCAATTCCTTGTCTCACAACTTCAATACTGTCGTTAGAGCAATCAACAATGGTAGATGGAACATTATTACCATAGCCACCGTCTATAACGGCATCAACAAGATTATCAAACTCTTCTTTTAATAATTCGGGGTCTGTAGTGTATTCAAGAATAGAATCATCACTTTTTACCGATGTTGTGAGAATTGGATTGCCTAATGCTTTTACAATTTCTCTACAAATATTATTGTCGGGTATACGAATACCAACGGTTTTCTTTTTTGATTTAAATACTCGCGGAACTTGTGAACTTGCTTGTAAAATAAAGGTAAACGGACCCGGCAGATTTCTCCGCATTATTTTATAGGTTTGGTTTGTTACACCTTTGGTATAGTCAGACAAGTGGCTCAAATCATAACAAATAAAAGAAAAATTAGCTTTTTCTAATTTAATGCCCTTAATTCGAGCAACACGCTCTATAGCTTTATGGTTAGTAATATCGCAGCCAATTCCATATACCGTATCTGTAGGATAGATTATTACTCCGCCTTTTTGCAGAATATCAACAACCTGAGCTATTTGCCGCTCATTCGGATTTTCGTTATATAGTTTAATTAATTGTGCCATCTCTACCTGATGCTCTGTTACCCTCAAATAAAAAGGGGTAAGCTACTCACATCGCACCGCTACAACCGTCTACCCTTGCTTCATTCCTGACCTGGGGGAGTTCGACAGGAGCTGGTCGTATGAGACTTACCCCATGCAAAAATACATTTTTTTTTTACAATGCATAGCGGTGGTAGTCTTTTTTTCGACTGTTTACTGTAGATTATGGAGATGTGGTTTTTTATGTTCCCTCAGATGACCTGAATTAATTTCATCCCGCAGATTTCGCGGATTAACGCAGATAATAGCTTATATATAACGAATTAAGCACTGTGTCCGTTTACTAACAGATTACACACTTCTCTCTAACGAAAACCAAGAAAAATGTACTTTACCATACTTTCTTGTTTCAATATAATTGGGATTATTTGCGTATGATACGTGAGATGGGTGTTCAATAATAACATCGGTGTTTGGCGAAATACAATTACTTGCAAATAGTAATTCAGGCAATGATTCAATCCAAGGGAGATTATAGGGCGGGTCGGCAAATAGTATGTCGTATGTCGTTTTATTTGTTTTAAGAAACAAACGCACATCAGTGTTTACCACAGAAATAGAGGAAATGCCAAGTTTTGTAGTTTCTGCTCTAATAAATGCCGCATGTTTAAAGTTTTTTTCAACCGAAGTAATATCGGTACAGCCCCTCGATGCAAATTCATATGAAATGCTACCGATACCCGCAAATAAATCGAGAACCCGTATGTCTTCAAAGTCATAGCTGTTTTGAAGAATATTAAATAAACTTTCTTTTGCTAAATCGGTTGTTGGGCGAACGTTAAATTGTGATGGTGCCGATATAATTCTGCCTTTTAATGAACCACTAATTATTCGCATAAGCGGAGTGAAAAGAGTTGAAAAAAGAGAGGAAATGAAAGTTTTGTAAATGGCAGTGTTTCAATATGTTTTTTTTGTGAAGGATATGGTTCCACTATTTGTACCTGTTTAATAAACATACTTGTTGCTTCATAATAAGAAGACTGTGGGTTTATTTTACCGGATACAACCACCGGAGTTATCATAGGATTTAATTGTAGTTGTTCAAACACGTTCATCACATAATATACATAATCATTCACATTAGAGAACGTGAATGTGTTGTATAATAGCACATTGGGACCTTGTAATACAATAATGTCAAAAAAGCTACTTTCAAGTGAAATCCAAACGCGTGGTTTTGCTTCGTGTTTATTTTCGAGTATAGATGCTTCAAATAATGCTGCAGATTGAGGATAGGTTTGAAAATCTATACCAAGATTTTTTGTGCAAAGAGCCAGTAATTGTTTATGAACAGGGTAGAGTAAAAAACTATCTGCATTAGTTATTTTATATGATAATACAGATTCTTTTTCAGATAGAACATGATTAAAACTGAAAATTGTAGGCAAATCATCTAGTGAAAATAAGGAAGCTGGAACAATGGTTATTCGTTCAGTAAAAAACACACATGATGTTTTTTTATAGTTGTGTTTACATGCCTCATGAGCAAAAAATGCTTCACAAGCTTGTATATACTCTTCGTGATTTGTGTAAGATTCTATTTCCTTATAGTATGCCGCAAAAATTTGTTCGTAATCCTTTCCGCTTATTATAAAAGATATCGCATCTGGTCGGAAAGCAATTGATAACTCATACGTGTTTGTGTGAGAATAAGAGAAATCCGGATGTGTTATAAAGATATCTTGCATAGTAGTTATTACCAGTTACCTTCCGTAGTTGCCTGGTCAATTCTTCCAATACGAATTCCGGTAAAGCCGGTTCTTGTCTCGAAATTATCGCGCGCATTTTGAATAAGTTGGGCATCTAAACCTTCAAGTAACACGGTAAAATCTACACCTATTTCAAAGGTTGGGAGACGAACTCCACCGGCAATAACCGAACTTGCAGAAATTGAGAACACACTATCTGAAAGAGGTACATATTTTAAACGATTAATATCAATGTCTGGATTATAAAAACCGTCTTGAGCTAAACGCTCCATAACAGGAACAAACACTGTTTCTGTATATGCTAATCCTTGAGCTACTGCAGCAGAATCTTCCAAATTACCAATTCTACGTTCAAATTCTAAAGAATCTGTAAGAGCAAATGTTATGAGTTCATCCCAATTGTCAGCATATTTTCTATGTTTTCTTTCGAATGCAAATTGTAATTCTCTCGCATTTAATAATTTTTTTGCGGTTAATTCAATTCTTCTATCTTTTTCTTTTTCAAAATCTATATTAGTTTTTACACTATTGTACACAAGAAATGTTAATAATATGATAATACCTATTAATCCTAATTCTATCCCTAGTTTTGCTTGTTTTGTCATAGCTATCAAATTTTTTTGAGTATTTTTGTTAAAGCACAAATATAAGATTTTATTTTTTCTTTTATTTTTTTACCGCTATTTTTTTGGTTGATGTTAATAGATTTTATTGAAACACGAATTCTTTCTGAATTTGGTTTTTCGCCTACGGAAGACCAAAAAAAACTTATTCGTGTGCTTGCCGGTTTTATGAATTCTTCAACCGAAGTGCTCATTATTAGCGGATATGCCGGAACCGGTAAAACCAGTTTACTTGCAGCATTTACTCGTGTAATTACAGAAATGAAGATTCCTCTACAACTTCTTGCTCCAACAGGCAGGGCTGCTAAAGTTTTTTCTTTGTATGCTCATCTTCCGGCGAGCACCATTCATAAATGTATCTATCGTCAGGCATCGGTAAGTGGGGTTGAACAACGGTTTTCTTTGCAGTATAATACTCGTTCAAATGCTCTTTTTTTAATAGATGAGGCATCTATGTTAGCAAACTCCAATCAGGATACCTCTTTGTTTGGTAGTGGTCGTCTTTTAGATGATGTGTTTGATTTTGTTTTTTCTACCCAAAAACAATGTAAAATTATTTTTATTGGTGATAATGCTCAGTTGCCGCCAATCGGACTTTCTCAAAGTCCTGCTTTAGTTGAGCAACATATTGCTGAATCATACCTCAAACATGTACAACAAATTGAACTTACCGAGGTGGTTCGGCAAGAAAAAAACTCAGGGATTTTAGATCTTGCAACGCGTATTAGAAATAGCTTGCGAATATCGAAATATGTGTTTCCTAAGATTCTGTCTTCGCATGATGTGGTTCCTCTAACGGGAGATATGCTGTTAGAGCGTTTAGAGCATTCTTATGATACTGTGGGTCTTGAGAATACGATTGTAATTACTCGCTCAAATAAAATGGCAAATAAATATAATTTGGGAATACGATCGGCTATCCTTTGGCGTGATGAGCGTATTGCGAAAGGTGATTATATTATGATTGTTAAGAACAATTATTTTTGGTCTGAACAATCAAAAAAAATTGATTTTATCGCAAATGGTGATATTGCCGAAATAGTTTCGGTATCAAAATATGAAGAATTGTATGATTTTTCTTTTGTGAATGTCTGTCTCAGATTTCCTGACTATGATAATGAGGAGTTACAGGTTAAACTGTTGCTCAATACCTTAGAGTCTGAATCTCCATCATTACCGTATGAACAAAATCAACGCTTTTTTTCTGCGATTCAGGAAGATTATATGCATATTGGGAATAAGCGTACGCGATATAAAGAAATGCAAAAAAATGAGTATTTCAATGCTTTGCAGATTAAATTTTCGTATGCTGTCACCTGTCATAAAGCTCAAGGCGGACAATGGAAACATGTATATATAGATCATGGTTATATGCCCCAAACAGATATTGATGAAGATTTTCTTCGCTGGTTATACACTGCCTGTACTCGTGCTACGGAGATTGTGTATCCGGTTAATTTTAAAAAGGAATTTTTTTCGTAATATACTATGGTAAAAAAAATTAGTTCTTCGGTTACCATCTTACATTATGGTGAATATGAAGCTTGGAATAGGGACGATAAAAAACTACCGACTTTGTTAAGAATAACAGAGACTGTTACTGCTCGTATTGATGTAGAATTCGGGTATACCCTGCAAATCAAGGGACAAAAAGGAAAGTCTATTAGATTTATTATTGAACATCCGCCGTTTTGCGATGAGAATGGGGAAATATCACCTTCGTTTACCGGAGAGGTTTTTATTTCGAGCAATAATTTTACCTATTATCTCGGCGATTGCGTATGGGCACCGACAGATGATAAAGTTGGTCCGTGGAGATTATTGTCGTTTATTGATGATGTATGTGTGGCCGACAAAACAATATATGTTGTTGCAGATAATGATGATTATGAAGATAATATGGATTGGTAAATGTCGTAGGGGTAACCCTTGTGGTTACCCTAAAATTGGTATAATGGTGTAATGGTTTAGCATTTTTATAACACAAAAAAAGGAGATATAAATATCTCCTTTTTTAATGTTCGTATCGTATATATTTATTTTGTTTTTATTGTACAGCCAATAGCAACAGTTTTACTAACGCTAACTTCTTTTCCTGCAAGTAATTCTTGTAATGCATTTTCTACATATTTTTCGGTTACCGCACTTGCGTCTTCATAATTATTGTCAATTGCTCCAATATAGCGAACAACATTACCTTCTTCTTCTTTATTTACAATAAATACATGTGGTGTTCTTGTTGCTCCGTATTTTGGATACACTTTTTGTTTTTTGTCAACAACATATGCAAATGGGAAATTCTTTTCTTTTGCACGTTTTTGCATTTCTTCGAAACTATCACCGGGAACAACTTCCGGATCATTTGAATTAATAGCAATAACAGGATATCCTTTTGCTGCATATGTGTTGTGGAGAGCAATCATTCTATCTTCATATGCAATAACATACGGACAGTGATTACATGAGAAAATTACGATAAATCCCTTTGCTTCAGGGTAGCTGTCAAATGAGATTTTTGTACCATCTACATTTTTAAGATTAAAGTTTGGTGCAATGTCACCAACATCAGATACCGTAAAATCTTCTGATTTTTTATCGCCACATTGTTTTTCTTCTTGAGCTTCTTTATCTGCACATGCAGCTTTTTCTTCTTTTGAGCATGTTTCAGATGTTTCGTGTTTGCAACCGCCACTGTTGCATGAACTTAAAAAAAAGAGTGAAAGGAGTACAATACCAATTGTTTTCATAATTATTAATTTTAAAGGTTATTATTTATAAGAGTTTTGTAATTATTGTATGTAATTCTTCTTTATGCAACACGCCTTCATGAAACGCTTTTCTTTCTGAATTTTTTATAAATACTGTTGCCGGAATTGCTCCTGTCCAAGACGGGTCTATTGCCGGAATCCATTCGTTCATGCGGGTTATATCATCTAAGAGATATACATCTGCTTGTATTGCATGATTCTGTAAAAAATTCGGAAGAACCTCTTCAAGTGCCTGTTGTCGGTCTAATGATACAAGTATCATTTTAAATGCTTCGGTATCTTTAAATTGTTTTTGTATTTCCATAAAATCCGGTAATTCTTCAATACAAGGTTTGCACCAGGTAGCCCAAAAATTCACAACATATAAGCTGTCGTTTTCTCGAAGAATAATTGAGCTAAGTTCTTCAAAATTAACTGATTTTAATGTATACTGTTCAGTTGTTTCCTCCTTTTTATTTGGAGCAACACAACTTGTTATAAGTAATATGAGCGTGAGAGGTACAAAAAATTTTATTGAAAAATTCATATAGTATATTTTACAGATATTTTAGACTAAAGAAAGTACTAAAACTTACGGATGCGTAACAAAAATACAAAATTTTTGTTAAAACCGTATTCTAAAATCTTGTTTTACAATACCGGTTCTGAAAAATACAATTCCAAATTTCCATATATCAATGCTTAAAGATACACGAGAATCTTTCTTAATAATTTCCCATGCTTCTAACATTCCTTTACTCCAATAAATATCATCAAAAATTAGTATTGAGTCTTGATTGCAGTGAGGAAATATCTTTTCAAAATAATCGAGCGTTGCTTGTTTTTGATGATTCCCGTCGATAAACGCAATATCTATAGTTTGTAATGTGTCTATGGCAATTTCCAGTGTTTCATTAAAATTTCCGCACAGAATCTCTATGTTATGTATAGAACAACCGGTAAAGGTTTTTTTTGCAATAGCAGATAGTTCATGAGATCCCTCTAGGGTAACAAGGCGAGTTTTTGGATGGGCAATGCTAAGATATGCTCCGCTAATTCCTAATGATGTGCCTAATTCTAATATATGCTGTGCTTGTGTATATTGTACCAAACGGAATAGGAGTTGAGCATATTTTTTTGATGAAATACCGGATTTTGCGATTGTAGAAACCTGTCGAGATTCTGCATTGTTTGTATATGAACCGGCTCCAAAATCTTGTATTGCAATCTGTGTTTTGTCTTGTAATAAGCGTTTTCTGTGAGATTCAATTATTTGATATTCCGGGTATTGTTTTTTGTTTAAAAATACTTCTCTAATTAAAGTATATACAAAAGGAGAATGAATGCCATGTCCATACCTATGTTTCGAAAACAAAAAATACCGTAGTCCGTGAATAGCTGCAAATATATTTATGCCCATACTTCAGAATACATTATATGGTCTTTATTGAGATGTTCGCCGCAATTACAAGGTTTATGATTATAACGCTTTCTCACGTCTCGTTCTCTGCTGTTTCTGCTTGATATACACGATTGTGAAAAAAAAGCTGCTAAAAGTAGCGTGATAAAAATATATCGTATGCGCATAACTTGATTTTTTATGTTTACAAATATATTGTATTTTTACTTTTTAATAATATAGTTCATGCTTAGATGCGTATAATTTTCAAAAAACTTGTTTGTGTATGTTTTATTTCTGTGGGGGTACTGCACAGTTACGCTCAAGAATTTTCGTGGAATGCCGGCTATGAATTCATTGGAGAGAATAGGGAATATACTCGTACCTATGGTTTTCCTCAAACAATTCTAGATTCTCGTGCTTCGCTTGAATTAGGTTTTTTGTTGGACTCTTCTAATGCTGTTATGCTTGGTGGGCACTACACTGTTGTACATGGAGATGACCATTTTTCCCGTCCGCCTATTCTAACTATGTATTATAGATATACACATGAATTTGCCCGTCTCCATTTTGGTTCTTTTCCTCGTGAACGGCAGTATTTTCCTTTATTTATGCTTACGGATTCTCTTTCGTATGCTCGTCCTAATATTGAGGGGGGATTGCTAGAGTTTTTCTCTTGTTTTGCACGGCAAAGCATTTTACTTGATTGGACCATACAACAGAATGCCGGCGAGCATGAACAATTTCTTGCCGGAACATTTGGAACAATGAGTTTTAAATCATTCTTTCTGCAAAATCATTTTTATTATTATCATGAAGCATACAGTGTTCCAACGGGGGGTAAGCAGGTAATAGATAATGGTGTTGTACATCTTGCTTTTGGGGTAGATGCTTCTGATGTAACCATACTTGATTCTCTTAGTGTAAGTATTGGTGGTATGTTTAACTGGTATACATTTCGCCCGCTCAATACGCAGTACGCACAAGGTATTTTGTGTAATGTACATATTTTTCACTCGATATTTGGATTGGAATCTGTGCTCTATATAGGAGATGCTCCGCATATTGTATTTGGTGACCCATTGTATAGAAGTAAAGAATATGCTCGTTTTAATGCAGTTTTTGCTCCAAAGTTTCATCCTTCGGTTGAGGCCGCATTTAAATTTTGTACGCATCATGTTGCGGGCGAAATTAATTATTCTCAACAATTATTTATACGAGCTATTATAAATAAATAATGTATGCAAAGCTCTCTCGACAGTGATATTCAGTTTTTGCCAAGTGTTGGTCCAAAGCGTGCCGAATTGTTGCGAACAGAACTTGATATTCATACGGTAAGAGATTTACTTAACTGTTTCCCGTTTCGATATATTGATAGAAGTGAGTTTTATGCTATTAAAGATTTATCGGCAGCACAAGCACAAGTTCAGGTAAAGGGGCAGGTAACAAAAGTAATGGTTGAGGGGCAGGGACGGAAGCAGCGACTTAAAGCATATTTTACTGATGGAACCGGTGTTGTTGAGTTAGTTTGGTTTAAACAAATTTCTTGGCTTGCCGATGTATTAAAACCACAGATTGAATATGTGATTTTTGGAAGAGTTACAGAGTATCGTTCCACACTTACCTTTACGCATCCCGAAATTGAAGAACTTTCTCGCTTTAAAGAACGCCCGCAACAAGGATTATTTGGTGTGTATCCTTCAACCGAAAAGATTAAAAAGGCAAATATTCACGGAAAAACCTTCCGTACTATGGTTGAAAACTGTTTTAAACGTATAGGGCAGGAACCAATTCCGGAAACACTTCCGGCATATATTCTTGAGGAATTGGCATTGCCCAATTTGCGAGAAACGTATAAAATTCTTCATTTGCCATCTGATTTAAAATCGGTGGCGAGAGCTCAATTTCGGGTTAAATTCGAAGAACTGTTTTGGGTGCAATTTTCATTAGCATATCGTAAACAAATTCATGAACGTTTTGTGAGTGGTTTTACCTTTTCTCGCACGCACGATAAACTGCTTAAGATGTTTTATACCAAGCATTTACCCTTCTCGCTAACCGGAGCTCAGGTGCGGGTAATGTCTGAAATTAGAAATGATGTTGAGCAAGGCAAACATATGAATCGTCTTGTGCAAGGCGATGTGGGAAGCGGTAAAACAGTTGTTGCCTTATTATCTATGCTTATGGCTCTTGATAATGGCTATCAGGCATGTTTAATGGCACCTACAGAGATATTAGCTCAACAGCATTATCTTTCACTATCACGTATGCTCAAAGATATGCCTATTGAAATCAGATTATTAACCGGCTCTACAAAAAAAGCAGAACGAGAAGCTATTCATCAAGGCCTTCTGTCGGGTACTGTTCATATTATTATTGGTACTCATGCTTTATTGGAAGATGTGGTGCAGTTCCAAAATCTCGGTCTTTGTATTATTGATGAGCAGCATAGATTTGGTGTGGCTCAAAGAGCAAAATTGTGGAAAAAAAACGCACAGTCGCCACATGTGTTGGTAATGACAGCAACTCCTATTCCGCGTACGCTCGCAATGACCTTATATGGCGATTTAGATGTCTCCGTAATTGATGAACTGCCACCGGGCAGAAAACCAATAAAAACCGCCTTACTTTTTGATTCTCACCGAGGAAACATGCATAAGCTTATAAAAGATCAAATAGCAAAAGGGCATCAAGTGTATATTGTGTATCCGCTCATTTCAGAATCGGAGAGTTTAGATTATAAAGATTTAGAGGATGGATATGCCGGAATCACCCAAGTTTTTCCGCACCCCACCTATAGTACTGTTGTGGTACACGGAAAAATGAAACCTGCAGAAAAAGAGCAGGCAATGCAGTTATTTATAGAAAAAAAAGCACAAATAATGGTTGCAACTACGGTTATAGAAGTTGGTGTTGATGTGTCAAATGCAACGGTTATGATAATTGAAAGTGCAGAGCGTTTTGGTTTATCGCAATTACATCAATTACGCGGTAGAGTAGGTAGAGGCGGGGCAGAGTCATACTGTGTATTAATGGCGGGCTATAAACTTTCTGATGAAGGACGTACACGTTTAGAAACTATGGTGCAAACAAATGATGGGTTTGAAATTGCTGAAGTTGATTTAAAACTTCGTGGTCCCGGAGATATTGAAGGAACTCAGCAAAGCGGTTTGCCGATACAATTTAAACTTGCAAATCTTGCAAAAGATGGTAGCATTGTGCAAATAGCTCGTAAAAAAGCATTTGAAATTTTAGGAGATGACCCCGAATTAGCAAAGCCACAGAATAAGGTATTATTGGCGGGACTAAAAAAACGTCAGGTGTATTCTCTTACATGGCGAGATATTAGTTAATGCATAGATGAATGCTTAATGATGAGTGCTTAATGATGAGTTTTTAATCCGTTAGTAAACGGACACTGTGCTTAATTCGTTATATATAAGCTATTATCTGCGTTAATCCGCGTCATCTGCGGGAGAAATTAATCCGTTAGTGAACGGACGTGGTGCTTAATGAATAGTATTCATAAAAAAAGCCGATATACTACATATATCGGCTTTTTTTGAATATTGTTTTTTGTACTTATTCAGCAACTACGTCAAAAGGAATAGAAACTTCAACGCCTTTATAGAGAACTATTTTTGCGGTATAGCTTCCAAGTTCTTTTATAGCGTTTTCTTTAAGCATAATTTTCTTTCTATCAACAGAAAAACCTGCTTTTTCAATAGCTTCTGCAATTTGAATGGTATTTACAGAACCGAATATTTTACCGGTTGTACTAGCTTTTGCTCCAACAGTAAGAGAAATTTTTTCAAGTTTTGCCGCTAATTCAACAGCATCACTTTTAATTTTTTCTTCTTTATGAGCACGTTGTTTCATAATTTCTGCATGTTGTTTTTTTGCAGATTCTGTTGCAAGAATGCCAAAACCATAGGGAATAAGGTAATTTCTTCCATATCCCGGTTTTACGGTAACAACGTCGTTTGTTAATCCTAAATTAGGTATATCTTTTTTTAATATAATTTCCATAATTCTTCTATTTTAATAAGTCTGCTACATATGGCAATAATGCAAGGTGACGAGCACGTTTAATTGCAGTTGCAACTTTCTTTTGATACTTAATTGATGTTCCTGTAATACGACGTGGTAAAATTTTACCTTGTTCGTTTAAGAATTTTTTTAAGAATTCCGGATCTTTATAGTCAATATACTTAATGCCGCTTTTTCTGAAACGACAGTATTTTTTCTTTCTAACCTCTACTGATGGAGGTGTTAAATATCTGATTTCTGATTGATTCTGAGCCATAATTATTCTGCTTTAGCGGGTTCTTTAACTAAATTTCTTTTCTTTTCTGAATACGCAACTGCGTGTTTGTTGAGTTTCACCACCAAATTACGAATTACGCGCTCATCACGTTTGTACTGAATCGTTAATTTGTCAATAAAGTCACTTTCTGCTTTAAACTCATAAAGGAAATAAAAACCGGTGTTTTTTTTCTGAATCGGATACGCTAATTTTCGTAGCCCCCACGATTGCTTGTTAATAATTTCACCTCCATGTTCCTTTATAAGCTGCTCATACTTGTCTACCGATTCCTTTACCTGAGAGTCAGATAAAACGGGAGTTAAAATGAAAACGGTTTCATACTGATTAATCATACAGCTTAATTTTAAATATGTTAATAATAAATTTTGTGCGGCAAAACTACGTGTTTTACTCAAAAAAACAAAATCAATGCATGTTTTTTTGAGTAAAATTTCTTGTAGTTAGAGCTTTTGTAGAATATTGTAGTTGAAAAACTTATTTTGATAAATAATTCACTACATTTTTCTCAACGCGCTCAATAATATTTGAAATATCTGATTTTTGGAATTTGTCACCTGTAATGTGTTCGTATAGTTCAATATAGCGTTCGCTTACTTGTGTAATAAAATCTTCTGACATGTCAGGGATTTGTTGTCCTTCTTTTCCTTGAAATCCGTTTTCAATAAGCCATTGACGAACAAATTCTTTTGATAATTGTTTTTGTTGTTCTCCTTTTTTTAGTCGCTCTTCATATCCTTCTGAGTAAAAGTAACGAGAAGAATCCGGTGTGTGAATTTCGTCGATTAATGTAATTTCGCCGTTAACCATACCAAATTCGTATTTTGTATCAACAAGGATAAGTCCTTTTTCTGCCGCAATTTCTGTCCCTCTTTGGAATAACTTTCGAGTATAATCTTCTAATTTTTCATATACATCTTTTGCAACAAGTCCTTGAGCTATAATTTCATCTCTACTAATATCTTCATCATGTCCTTCCATTGCTTTAGTGGTAGGAGTAAGAAGCGGTTCCGGGAATTTTTGGTTTTCTACCATTCCATCAGGCATTGGAACACCACAGAGTACACGTTTTCCTGCTTTATATTCTCTCCATGCATGTCCGGTTAAATAACCGCGAATAACCATTTCAACCGCAAATGGTTCCGCTTTTTTTCCTATTGTAACATTAGGATCCGGACACGCTTGTTTCCAGTTTGGAACTATGTCTGCTGTTGCATCAAGAAATTTTGCTGCTATTTGATTTAATACTTGTCCTTTATAGGGAATTCCTTTTGGTAACACAACATCAAAGGCAGAAATTCGGTCAGATACCAACATTACAAGTGTTTCATTATTAATAGTGTATACGTCGCGAACTTTTCCTTTGTACACCTTTGTTTGTCCGGGAAAAGAGAAATTTGATTCTACAATTGCTTTCATATTTTACAGGAATTTAATTATTGTTATTTTCTTTCTTTTGTTCTGCATCAAATATCTCAATAATTTTTGAGACAAGCTTATGACGAACTACATCTTTATTTTCAAAATAAATCATATCAATACCTTTTATGTTTTTGCATAAATCGAGTACTCGTGTAAGTCCCGAGCGTTTTTTGTCGGGGAGGTCAATTTGAGTTATATCGCCGGTAATAATAAATTTGGCATTTTCTCCCATACGGGTTAAAAACATTTTTAGTTGATTCATGGTGGCGTTTTGAGCTTCATCTAAAATAACAAAGGCATTGTCAAGTGTTCGTCCCCTCATATATGCCAGCGGAGCAATTTGAATAATATTGTCGGTTATTAATTCTTGCAGTTTTCGGGCATGCATCATGTCTGCAAGGGCATCATATAATGGTTGGAGGTATGGGTTTAGTTTTTCACGCATATCTCCGGGTAAAAAACCCAATTTTTCGTCAGCTTCCACAGCCGGTCGGCAGAGAATAATACGTTGCACTTCTCTATTTTTAAGAGCTCGTACCGCTAATGCAACGGCAGTGTATGTTTTTCCGGTACCTGCCGGACCAATTGCAAAAAGTAAATCGTTAGAACTTTGTTTTTTTACTAATTTTTTTTGATTCGGTGTTCGTGCTTTTATTGGCTTACCATTGTTGCCGAAGAACAGAATATCGTTGTTTGCATCTTCATGAGAATGAATGTTTTCATTCCGTTGTGTGCTGGTTAAAATATCGTGTATTACGGTGAGCGAAATACCATGATGCTTTTTTACGTGATAGAGAATTCCCTCAAATTGAGTTTCGAAGTATTCAATTTCTTTTTCGCTGCCAATAAGTTTAATATCATTACCGCGTGCAATAATTTTAAGCTTTGGAAAATATGATTTTATAGCATCAATTTTTTCGTTTCTTACGCCATAAATATCGAGAGGATCAAGAGAATTAAAAGATATTATATGTTCTGTCATATGTTACTGTCTATTTTTTTTATATTTTTGAGAAACAAAAGTAGTACTATTTCTTCGGTTTTTGAAAACTATATTCTATGATAACAGTTACACTTACCACCGACTGGGGCACAGACGGTATTTATAGCGGTGCGTTTAAAGGACGTTTAGTGCAGCGTATACCCGGCGTGCAGTTGGTTGATGTAACTCATCAGGTGCATCCTCTTAATCCTATTAAAGCGGTTTATGCACTTAAGCATGCCTATGAATTTTTTGCGAAAAAAACTATTCATATTGTTGGAGTTGGTGGGGTAGTTGGAATACATTCTGATGTGCAAAGAGAGTTTATCTGTTTTCAATATAATCATCATTATTTTATTGGCCCAAATAATGGTATGTGGGAAATGCTGTTTGGCGAAGTGCCTTCAGAGGTTTTTGTCTTAGAAAAGAGTTCTGCTGCCTCACAATTTCATTCCTTTCCCGAATTAGATATATATATTGAAGCTATTTCAAAATTAGCCTTAGGAAATGAACCAAAACATATTGGCACAAAGTCAACGTGTAAATTAGGTCGTCTGGTAGCTTTACCGGTACGAAAAGAAAATGCCTTATTAGGAGTTTTTCAGTATTTTGATGTGTATGGAAATGGTATTACTAATATTTCTAAAGATGAATTCTATGAGCTTGCACAAGACAGGCCATTTCGAATAATGGTTGGTTCAGAGCGAAGTCAGTTTATAACTGATTTTATTGCCGATGATTATTCGCAGGGAGATTCGTCAAAAATATTAGCATTATTTAGTTTTACCGGCTTTTTAGAGATTTGTGTGCCGCAATCTGAATTAACAAAGTTTTTGCATATTGATAAAAACACTAAGGTGTTAGTTCGCTTTTTTGATAAAGGCGAGGATCCTGATGAAGAATTTAAATTACTGTAGGGGGACAGATAACATGATTCTCTGCATAAAAAAAGGTTTCAAGAAAACCTGAAACCTTGTAGAAAAATGTGATCTCGACAGGATTCGAACCTGTGACCCACAGCTTAGAAGGCTGTTGCTCTATCCAGCTGAGCTACGAGACCATTTTTTTGGCAAATATAGAGTTTTTATATTAACACAGAAATTTACACACAAAAAAATTACATCTTATCATATTAGAATTTTTAAACTTCTAATATTCAAACACACCATATGTACTTTGTATGGTTAATTTCTTTGTTGGATGAGCTTCGCATCGTCCAATTATTTGTGCATCTATGTTAAAAGATTTTGAAATAGCGATAATATCTTCTGCTATTTCTTGGGGCACATACAACTCCATTCTATGTCCCATATTAAACACCTTATACATTTCGCTCCATGCAGTACTTGATTCTTTTTGAATAATTTCAAATAATGGTGGAGTTGGAAACAGATTATCTTTTATTATATGTATTGCGTCAACAAAATGAAGAACTTTTGTTTGTGCTCCACCTGAGCAATGCACCATACCATTAATCTGAGAGCGATACTTTGAAAGAATTTTTGCAATTACGGGAGCATAGGTGCGGGTAGGAGAGAGAACTAACTTACCTGCATCAATTCCTAAACCCTCAATAGCTTGTGTTAAAGAATAGTTTCCTGAATATACCAGATTTTCAGGCACTTGCGGGTCGAAGCTTTCCGGATATTTTTTAGCAAGATATTTACTAAACACATCATGCCGAGCAGATGTTAAGCCATTGCTTCCCATACCGCCATTGTATTCTTTCTCATAGCTTGCCGTGCCGTATGAAGCAAGACCAACAATAACATTTCCCGCTTGTATATTGTGATTAGAAATAACATCACTTCTTTTCATTCGCGTTACTACTGTGCTGTCAACAATAATTGTTCGCACTAAATCTCCAACATCAGCAGTTTCTCCACCGGTTGAGTATATTGGTAAGCCATTGCTTCTTAGTTCTTCTAGGAGTTCTTCGGTTCCTTGAATAATTGCAGAAATTACTTCGCCGGGAATAAGGTTTTTGTTTCTCCCAATTGTTGATGAAACTAAAATAGGGTTTGTGGCACCTACACAAAGGAGGTCATCTACATTCATAATTAAGGCATCTTGAGCAATACCCTTCCATACCGAAATGTCTTCGGTTTCTTTCCAGTACATATAGGCAAGAGCCGATTTTGTTCCGGCTCCATCGGCATGCATAACCGTGCAATAATCAGGTTCTCCGGTTAAATAGTCGGGGGTAATTTTACAAAACGCATAGGGAAACAGCCCTTTGTCAATATCTTTAATAGCAGCGTGTACATCTTCTTTAGACGCAGAAACACCTCTTTGGTTATACCTGTTTGTAGAATCTTGCATTATTCTTCACTATTTATTTTAATTTTATTTAGATAGTACACTCTTCGTGTTTCTCTTTCTTCTTTATTACGAATACGTTGGAATCCGTGAGCAATAAAGTAATTGTTATACCAGTATTGAGCTTGTGCACTTGAACGTCGAATTTTATCGTCATCATCCTCAGTTTCTATAAAGGTTGATGTTTTACTTGATACTTCTTCTCCGTCTTTATATGTATGATGATATATTTTAGTTCCCGAAGCATGCACAGCAGTTAAATAGTTGTCAGAATAATGTAAGCGTAAAAAGCGATACACTCTCATAGGTTTATAATGAAGATGCATGGGCTTGCTATTACTCCAAATATGATTTCCTTGATTGTCAAAACAATAGATAAAATAATGGGTATATTCATATCCATCAAAAACGGTAGTACATTCTTGTCGTGTTCCGCTGGATGTTGTTACCGTTCTACATTCTGTTCTATAGGTTGGGTAAAATGCTTCTCCTACAAGGGTGTAGGTGTTATTATATTCTCTGATTTTATGACTAGCTATAAAATAGTTTAATTCTAAATCTTGACCTCGTTTTTCGCGTCGTTCACGTTTTTTTTCAATTCTATTTTGTACTCGATTTCTTAAGTATGATGTGAAATTATTAATATCTAGATAGTTTATGTATCGTGCAAACACTATCTTAGAATTTTCTGCTTTTATAATTATAATTCCGTTTGATACGCGAGCTCTTCTATTGGCTTTATATGTACCTGTTATAATATACGACTTGTCTTCTAACTTTGTGGCAGAAGGTTCTTGTATATAGCGTTGTTCTTTATCTTGAGGTATCGTAAACTCTTGTGTTTTTCGCCCATCTTTAAATACAAACATTTTTAGAACATCTTGTTTCGCAATATTATCATAGGTAAAAATAATAAATTCATCTGCCTCTCTGTCAATATTAGCAGATTCTATTCTGAAAAATTTTCTTGAAGAAATAGGTATGGTAAGAATCTCTTGTTTTTTGGTATTGGTATTAAAGAGAATAATTATTGGTGTTCTTTTAACTCTGCCAACAAGAAACACAAGATGGTTAAGTGCATGTATTTCAGATATAAAAAACTTTTTTGGGAGTTTTCCAGACATCTTAGACAGAGACATGGTTTCTATATTGATAGTATGCAGCGTGTAATTTCTATTTCTATCGTATGCCAGTTCGAAAATTTTATTATGTGACGTGTCGGTAACACTAAATTGTTGTTTTCGAGGACTTTTTACGGTGATAGTTTTTTCTTTTTCTAATGCATTATTGTATTTAGTAAAAGTAACTATATGTTCTTTACGATTAGAACGTTGGGTCTCTCGGTCAATATGCTTTTGAACAATTCCATGTTCTCCGAACACATAATAGCTTGGATTAGAAACCGCATCTTTAAAATCAATTTCTATACGAGCAATTGTTTCTGTTTGGGCTTGTGTTAACAGAACAATATTGCTTAGAAATAAGCAGAGTAATAATACTGTTTTCATAAAACGAATAGTTAAGGGTAAAAACTATTGATAAAGATAGTATAACTTTTTGTAATACTCTTTATCTAATAATAGTTTTTTCTCGTTCCGGTCCGGTAGAAACAATGGTGATTGGTACTCCGGTTTCTTTTTCGATAAATGCAACGTATTCTTGAATTTCTTTCGGTAAATCGGCATATGTCGTAGCCGGAATTTCTTGTTGCCATCCTTTAAACTCTTTGTATATTGGACGTACGTTTTCAATATCAACCGGTAAGTAATCAATAGTTTCTCCTTTATAGCTGTATTCTGTACAGATTTTAATAGTTTCAAAACTATTTAATACGTCAACCTTCATCATAAATAATTGCGTAACTCCATTTATTGCAATTGCATATTTAAGAGCAACTAAGTCTAACCACCCACAACGTCGAGGTCTACCGGTGGTAGAACCAAACTCGTTTCCGTATTTTTGCATGAGTGCTCCCGTTTCATCAAATAATTCTGTTGGGAATGGTCCACTTCCAACTCTTGTGCAATATGCTTTAAAAATACCAAACACTTCGCCAATTGCTTTGGGTGATATTCCTAATCCGGTACAAGCTCCGGCACTAATTGTATTAGATGATGTAACAAAAGGATATGAACCGTATTCAATATCTAATAATGTTCCTTGTGCTCCTTCTGCTAATATTTTTTTTCCCTCTTGTAAACTTTTGTGAATATAATTTGTGCTGTCTATTATTTGAAAAGATTTAATCATTTCTATACCTTCCATCCATTTCTTCTCATATGCTTCAATGTCGAAACTATATGTGTATTGCGAAAGAATTTTTAGGTGGGCTGCTTTGAGTGCTGCATATTTTTCATCAAAATTGTTGAGAATATCACCTACGCGGATACCGTGACGAGCAATCTTATCAGTATAAGCCGGACCAATACCTTTTCCGGTTGAACCAATTTTTTTAGCTCCTTTATCAATTTCGTATGCTTCGTCAAGGGCTTTGTGGGTTGGTAAAATAAGATGTGCCCGCGATGAAATTGCTAATGTGTTTTGTATAGAAATACCTCTTGCGGTAAGCTTATCAATTTCTTCTTTAAAAATACAAGGGTCTATTACAACACCATTACCAATTACATTCTGAGCGTTTTCTCTGAAAATCCCCGAAGGTATTGTGTGTAACACATGTTTTACATTATTAAAAACAAGGGTATGTCCGGCATTTGGACCTCCTTGAAAGCGAGCAATAATATCATATTTGGGCGTTAAAACATCTACAATTTTTCCTTTGCCTTCGTCACCCCATTGTAATCCTAGTAAAACATCTGTATTCATTCGTATCAATTTATGTGTTAAAAAAAACCTTACAAAAATACTAAAAAAGTTTAAGCTTAGATTTGAATATTACAACTTGTTTATAAGTTTTTATGTACGATATATACTATGTTTTTTTATGAGATATTGGGGTAACCCTGTATGCTTACCCAATATGATATATATACTGTTTGATGTATATAACCTCGTATAGATTTCAGGGCTACGCCCCTAAAAAAATCTGTATTTCAAGATTATACATGAGATTTATGAAGCTCAAAACAAGAAAATTACGTCGAACTCACGTTATTTATGTAATTTATAAGGATTATTGTATATTGCATTATAAAATGATGCCGGTGAACGTACGGAAATTTCTATTACTATTTTTTATTGGTTTTTTGTGTAAGATGCATTCATTCGCACAAGCTGAGTGGAATTTTACGCAAGCTGCTTTTTTATTTGGTCCGGCAATTCAATATGAGCTTCCTTCTGTTGTACAAATTGCATTAATTTGCGACAGAGGGGTTAAGTTACCGAAGAAAACTCCTTTTTATTTTGGCGGAGGTGTTCACCTCACAAACTCATATTTATTTCGCGAATACGGTATTAAAGCATATGCAAATTTGGTGTTTTTTAGCTTTGGTGTTTCTCCGGATTATCGTGTTTTTCCATATTTCTATTTCCAGCAAAATCATAAAGCGTATCGGGTAGAGTACCCGCCGCATGATCCGCGTTTTATACCTCGAACCGGTATTGGTTTTTCCGGGGTTTCTGTGGCTCGTCGGAAAGATTTTGTATTTCGCTCCGGATTCCAATTTGGGTATTCGTATACGCAAACAGAATTGTTAGTCTTAGAAAGATTTAGTGGCGAAATAATGATTGGGGTAGGGAAGAATGTTAGGAAATGATTTTTTAAACCTTTAAAACGGTTACAATAATTGTCCGTGTTGAGCGTGGACCGTCAAACTCACAGAAGAATATATTTTGCCAGGTAGACAGTCCCATTTTGCCATTAATAATGGGAATTGTTTCAGATGGACCAACTAGTCCGGCTTTAATGTGAGAATCTCCGTTACCATCTTGAGCATCATGTAACCAAACACCTTTGGGAATACTTTTTTGTAAAAAGGTAATTACATCTTTTTGAACAGAATCATCCCAGTTTTCTTATATCATGATAGCGGCTGTAGCTCCTTGTGCGTATACTTGCACCATCCCTGTTTGCACGTTTGATTTTTGAACTATTGCTTGTACCTCTGCGGTAATATCAAATAATCCTTCTCTCTCTCGTGTTTGTATTGTGAAACTAGTTTGCATACCTATTGTATTTATACAAGTGATGCGAGTCGTTTTTTTAACATTTCAATCTTTTCAATCGCATCTGCTTTTTTCTTTTGCTCTGCTTCAACTACCTGAACCGGTGCTCCTGCAACAAATTTTTCATTCGAAAGTTTTTTCTCAACAATTGATAAAAAACCTTTGATGTAGCTAAGTTCTTCTTGAATTTTTGCAGCTTCTTCTTCTATATTTACTTCTTGTGCGGTTGGAATGTAAAATTCGGCAGCACCCACACGGAATGATTTTGCATTCGATATTTCTTGTGTTGTTACAGATAATGCTGAAATATTTCCTAATTTCAGGAGAATTGAGGCGTAGGCATGTGTGTGAATATCGGAACCTTGGATAAAGCACTCAATGCTGTCTTTAAAAGGTATGTGAGCATCTTTACGAACGGCACGTATTCCGGCAATTATTTCTTTCATTTCTTCATATACCGCAGTATCTTCTGTAGAATAGATGAAGTCTGTTGGTAATTGAGTATTCATAATGGTTTCACCATCTGTGCGAGCTGTTAAGCCCTGCCAAATTTCTTCGGTAATAAATGGCATAAATGGATGCAGAATTTGCATCATTGCTTCAAAATAGGCAATAGTTTGTGTATATGTCTGTGCATCTATTGGTTGTTGATATCCGGGTTTTACAATTTCCAAATACCAGGCAGAAAACTCGTCCCAAAACAGCTTATAACTCGTCATAAGTGCTTCGGAAATTCGATACTGAGAAAATTGTTCTTCTAATTGACCATACGCTTCGTGTAGTTTTTGTTGAAACGCAGCAATACCTGCTTGTGCATAGGCAGGTTGAGGAATAGATTCATCAACAGTCCAGCCCTTTACTAATTTATAGGCATTCCATATTTTACTTGCAAAATTCCGTCCTTGCTCGGGTAAGGCATCATCATATAACAAGTCGCCACCGGCAGGAGAGCAGAGGAGCATACCAACACGAACGCCGTCGGCACCGTATTTTTCAATTAATTCTAAAGGTTCCGGTGAGTTACCGAGAGATTTACTCATTTTGCGACGTAATTTATCGCGTACCATACCGGTAAAATATACATGTTTAAACGGATATTGCTTACGTTCTTCATATCCGCTCATAATCATACGAGCAACCCAGAAGAAAATAATATCATGTCCGGTTACCAATACATTAGTAGGATAGTAATAGTTAATTTCTGCATTGTTTGGGTTGGTAATACCTCCAAATACCGAAATTGGCCATAACCATGACGATGCCCAAGTATCGAGCACATCTTCATCTTGTGTTAAATCTGCTGTTGTAAGCAGAGAATTACCCGTTTTTTGTTTTGCAAGATCGAGTGCTTCTTCAATTGTTTCTGCACAAACAAATTCACCATTTTCCAGATAATATACCGGTATTTGATGTCCCCACCAGAGCTGACGAGAAATACACCAGTCGCGTACATTCTCCATCCAGTGGCGATATACATTCTTGAATTTTTTAGGGAAGAACTCAATTTCGTCGCTCATTACATTGCTGAGTGCAGGAGCCGCAATGTCTTTCATTTTCAAAAACCATTGAGCAGATAGTTTTGGTTCAATTACTACATGTGTTCGTTCAGAATATCCAATTTTATTGGTATAATCTTCAATTTTAACAAGATTTCCTGCAGCTTTAAGTTCAGGTACAATGAGTGTGCGTGCCTCAAAACGGTCAACGCCCACAAACAATTGAGCTTGTTCACGTAAGGTTCCGTTATCATTAAAAATATCAATAACCGGAAGATTATGTTCTAATCCGATTTTATAGTCGTTTTCGTCGTGAGCAGGAGTAATTTTTAAGCAACCGGTACCAAATTCCATATCTACATACTCGTCGAGTATAATTGGTACTTCACGATTAACAAGAGGTACAATAACTTTTTTTCCGGCAAGGTGAGAAAAGCGTGAGTCATGTGGGTTCACACACACTGCCGTGTCGCCTAGAATAGTTTCCGGACGGGTTGTTGCAATTGTTACCCATTCGTCGTCAGTTCCTACCACTTTATAACGAACATAATAGAGCTTAGACTGTTCTTCTTTATATAGTACTTCCTCGTCAGAAACTGCTGTTTGTGCTGCCGGATCCCAATTAACCATACGTACCCCACGGTATACCAGTCCTTTATTATATAAATCAACAAATACTTTAATAACACTTTTACTGCGTTCTTCATCCATGGTAAAACAGGTTCTGTTCCAATCGCAGGAAGCTCCTAATTTTTGTAACTGATTAAGGATAATACCCCCGTGTTTTTCGGTCCATTCCCAGGCATGTTGCAAGAATTCTTCACGCGTTAGTTGTGCTTTATCAATACCTTCAGCTTTCAGTTTTTGCACCACTTTAGCTTCGGTAGCAATAGAAGCATGGTCGGTACCCGGAACCCAACAGGCATTATATCCTTTCATACGAGCACGACGGATAAGTACATCTTGAATCGTATTGTTTAACATATGCCCCATATGCAATACACCCGTAACATTTGGTGGCGGTATTACAATTGTGTAGGGTTCTCTCTCGTCGGGAGTAGAGCTAAATACATTCTGAGATAACCAGTACGCATACCATTTGTTCTCTACGTCAGATGCAGTATAATTTTGAGGTATTTCCATAAAAAAGCCGATAATTATATTAATTATCGGCGAAAATACTAAAAGTATATGTTTTTTTATATTGGAAAGTTATTTTTTTATTTCATTTAAACTGCGTGTATGTCCAAAAAGCTCAAGTGACTTATTGTTATATGCTTCAGCAGCTTCTTCAATGGTGTCAAAAATACCGAGGCGGATTGGCTTTCTGTTATAATAAATAATTGCACGGAATTTATCTCTGTCTTGTACTACACCGCGGTAACCGAATTTGTTTTTAGTTTTATCGGTATTTCTAATTACGTTAGCTAAGGTTGTCCACTCAATATTTTCCATACGGCAATCGAGCGGATTTCCATTATTAAACCGAACATAGAGTCGTTTGGTTGATTCCGGTTTTTCAATAAATTTTTCTGCAATTAGTTTATGCAAATATACCGTTTGGCATTTTGTTGAGCCATCGGGTTGTTTCCAATGTTTCTGAAAGAATGCATATCCGCTCGCATGTCTGCGGAGATTCTTAAGAAACTCAATACGTGATAGTTCTTGGTCTTTGGTAATAAATTCAAAAGACTCTTGGTCAACAATAGCAAGCTCGCCGCTATTTTTAAGGGGAAATGTATACTCCATATTTTTTAATATTGTATTAAGTTTTTGTAAATCAAAAACTAAAACTCTCAATTATTGCAAATGTATACATTTTTTTTATTCGTTTGTTTTTTTTAGAAAAAAATCTGTATGTTTGTTGCGGATTTGGTGCTAGAAAAAACCTTCGTTTTTTTTAGTGAAAAGGGAATCCGGTTAAAATCCGGAACTGTTTCCGCAGCTGTAAGTCCTGAAGATTCTCAGCAATTCTTCACAACCACTGTTCGTTAGCCAACGAATGGGAAGGTGGCTCGAGAAAGGACAAGTCAGAAGACCTGCCAGTCTATAATTATAAAATGAGCGGAAGAATCATTTTGTAAATCAAATATAATATGAAAAAAACAAAGGTATTTTTTACTATTTTATCGTTGCTATCATTGTATTCTCTGGGACAGGAGTCTGCAGATACGGTATTGTTACAAGAGGTAACAATACTGTCAAATCGCATTGAATACTTTTCTGATGGTGCAAAAAAAGAGTTGCTCGACTCTGCATCATTACACTTTTTACCCTCATCTACTCTTGGCGATGTGCTTATGTATGCAACTCCTGTCCTTATTCGTTCTTACGGAAATAGCGGTGCCGCAGCTACTATCTCTTTGCGGGGTGCCGGACCTTCTCGTTCTCCTATATTTTGGGAGGGGTTTTCTTTGCAGTCTGTAACAATGGGGCAAACAGACCTGTCTCTTATTCCGGCAGACGCCTTTAATACCATAGAAATTGATCATAGTGCTTCTGCTACGCAATATGGTAGTGGCACGTTCGGGGGTGCTATCAGTCTCTCGCACCGACCGCAATGGAGGGAACATTCCAAGGCATCAGTATATCTGTCGCAAGCAAGTTTTGGAACCTATGCTCTGCAAGGAGGATATTCTTACGGAAAAGAATCTTATGAACTACGTGGAAATCTCTTTTATACCCAGTCTCAAGGAAACTATCCGTATTATGATTATATAAAAAGAGATAGTATGCGACGGGTTAATGCAGATCATACATCATACGGAACAATACAGCAAGTTCACTATAAAGTCTCAGATAAAATCCTTACAAAAGCAGGGCTGTGGTATCAGGTAAAGCAAGCAAATCTTCCGGCAATTATGGGGGCAAATCCATATAATTTTGAAACACAAACAGATTCATCCTTGCGAATATTTGTAGAGGGACTTATGTGTCTGTCGAAAGGAGTGCTTGCTGTGAGATCCGGGTTGTTTTCATCATATCAGTTGTATACAAAGAAAATGCGACCAACAGACGAGAGATATAGCACCTATAGTGAAATTTCGTCCTTGCAATCACATTCTCATATATCCTATAGATATTATCCTGTGAGCACTGTCCACATTCATGCAGAAGGAGGAGTTCATGTAAATCAAGCTGAGGTTGATAACTATAAAGATGTGGAGCGAGAACAAGTATATTTTGGTCTTGCCGGTATAAGATATCAAAAATCCGGGTTTAAGACACATATTGGGGCACGTAAAGAGTTTGTGGCAGAACAAACAATACCATTGGTATATACCATAGGTTTGGAATATCATTTTGCTGAAGCCCCCTTTGCAGTTCGAGCATCTACCGGGAAAAAGTACCGACGACCAAATTTTAATGATTTGTATTGGGTAGAATGGGGAAATCCCGATTTATTGCCGGAGTCCGGAAATGCTCATGAAGCAGGTGTTACGGTACAGCTTATACGAAAAAAATCCCATGAGTTAGTCTTTGACTTTACCGGATATTATGCTGATATTACCGATATGATTATGTGGATTCCGGTAGGATCTATTTGGCGTCCGATGAATGCATCTCATGCTCGCTTATTGGGCTATGAAGTGCGAGCAAAGCACCGAAAAGATTTTTCTCGGCTTTCTCTGCATCAAAATTTTGGACTAGATGTTAATCATTCTCATATTGTTAGCTTGGATAGTACACATGTTATTCAAGGTCATAGCTTATATTATGTTCCGAAATACAGCTTAAGTTACTTTCCTACGCTCAGCTTTAAATCGTGGCGTTTTGGAGCGTCATATTCTTTTACCTCAGAACGGTTTTATACCTATAATAGAACATTAGATTCTTTTTTTGAATGCAGTCTCTTTGCCTCGTTGAGTATGCACACAAAAAAACTTAGTTATATGATTTCATTTACCGCTAAAAATATTTTTGATGCACAGTATGAATATATTCGCTCGTATCCGGTTCCCGGACGGTCGTTTGCTCTTGGACTAACATTTTTATTTAATTAATACATTGTAAAATTATGAAAACACAAACATTTTTAAAAAGCTTAGTGTTTCTTGCACTAACAAGTTTATTTTTTGCCTGCGAAAAAGAAGATACCCCAAAACCGGATAAAGAAGATCCTGATGATCAAAATCCTCCGACAGAAATTGACCATGGGTATTCAAAGGGAGCATTTATTATTTGTGAGGGTAATTTTTCTTCAAATGATGGTGCTATTAGTTACGTAACTGCTTCAAAGGTGATACGAGATATTTATTTTGATGTAAATGATGTGCCATTAGGAGATATTGTGCAGTCGTTTTTTATTCACGATACCTTAGGGTTTATTGTAGTAAATAATTCTCAAAAAGTAGAAGTGGTTAATTTAAAAACATTTACATGGCATGCAAGCATACAGAAAGTATCGTATCCTCGCTATATGGCTAAATATAATAATACACTATATCTTACTAATGGAAATGGATTTGGAGGTGATTATGTGTATGTAATTAATCCTTCTACCTTTTCAATAAGTGATTCAATTCCAACAGGGGTAGGACCAAACGGTATTGTTGCCGTAGGGTCAACACTCTTTGTTGCAAATCCCGGAGGTTGGTCAACCGATAGTACGGTAACGATTATTAATGCTGAAACAAATGCTGTTATTGAAACGCTTACTGTTGGTGATGTACCATTAGGAATGACCGCAGATAATACCACCGTATTTGTGTTATGTAAAGGTCTTTCGGAGTATGATGAAGATTGGAATACAATACCTATTACCAATTCAAAAATTGTTGCAATAGATGTGAGTACGTTTGAACTTAGAACAGTGGTGCAGTTATCGCATCAAATGTCAACATTTGCAAGTAATCTTATTGTAGAGTATGGTTCATTGTTGTATTTTATTGACGATGATGGCTTATATACTATTCCTAAAACAGGGGGAGTGCCATTAAAGCTTGTATCAGGTAGTTTTTATGGTGTAAGCATTGATAGTAAAACAGAAACACTTTGGTTGGCAAATACTTCTTCAATGATACAACACACGGTTGAAGTGTATTCTTTAAGTGGACAAAAACAACGAGAAATTGAAACAGAAAAATTCCCGAATGGGGTAGTGTTTAATTAACGTGTAATATAATTCAGAGCAGTATTTTTTACTGCTCTGCTTTTTTATAGAAATATCATGATAAAACTTTCCGGAATTATCTTTATTACAACCTATAATTGTAATGCAGATTGTAAGCATTGTTTTTTTGATACACAAACAGCACAACACTATCTCTCACCCGATATTATAGACCGAGTGTATGCGGACGAAAGCATTACCAAACATATGTTTTGGAATCATTTGAGTGGGGGTGAAGTATTTTTACAGCCGGAAAAATTGTATGAAATTATTAGAACCATTCGAAAGTATTTTACCAAAGATATTGGTATGTCAACAAATGGCTTTTGGGCAAAAACACCTGAAATTGCTCAAAAACGAGTTCAGGAATTACTTGAAGCAGGAATATCTGGTATTGCCGTAAGTGCAGATACATTTCACGAAGAGTATATTGATACTCATAGTGTAGCTCATGCAATAGCTGCAGTAAGCACTTCCGGTTTACAAAATCATAGTTATATAATGGGAGCTCGTTGTGCCGAAGATATGCTTAATGCAATGGCGTATAATGTATTAACAGATAAGCTTACCAATAAAGTACAAGCATCTTATACAATGCCCTTGGCTCCAACAACTATTAGAAGTATAGGAAAAGGAAGTTCTGTTGCTATTCCAAAAAAAGAAAACATGCCGCAAGGAATATGTTCTAATCTATGTGAATGTTTGGGGGCAAGAGGTCCGTATAATCCTTCTATGGTGTGGGTAGATGTATATGGTAATGTAATGGTCTGTTACGGTATTATTATAGGAAATGTGTATGAAACTGATTTTGCACAGATTATTCGAGAATATAAAACTTTTGACTTTCCACTCTTACATATTATTGCCGAAAAAGGTCCACATGCTTTAATTGAAATTGCTAAAAAGGAAGGGATTCCATGTGATGCTCTTAAATTTTATGACGAATGTGATGTTTGCTATACCCTGAGAAAGCTACTTCTAAAATACTATTCTAAGGAATTAGGACCACGAGAATGTTATCCATAAAAAAAGCGAGTTGAAAAACTCGCTTTTTTTTATAGTATGTAAACAAACTTAAAAACCTTTTCGTGGAGTAATCATTTCTTCAATAAGAACACCTACACACCCCATAGCGGTAGATTTTGGACGAAGACTCGCGTTTCCGCCGCCAATGCCATCATTTTCTGAAGGTATTGAAACTACAATTCTAACAGTTTTACTCATAAGTACCGTAAACTCAAATTCACGAACATAGTTAAAATCTTTGTTATCATATAATACTTCGTTGGTTTCCCAATCAATAATTTGATATTGTAAATGAGGCCCTAATTCATCATCGCCGCAAATAGTAATTCTATAATCTTTACCTTGATAAATTATAAATCTAAATTCAGATGATTGCCCTTTTAACATTAATGCACTTCTTGACTCCTCTGCAACACTATATCCTTTATTGTCATCTGCTTTACATCTGCGTAAGTGATATTCTACACACGATTGACGTGTTTGAGAATACGACGAAAAGCTTATAAGTGATAAGAAAAGTGCAAAACCAACATAAATAAATTTTTTCATTTCGTTTTAATTTTAATATTGCAACAAAAATAAAAATAAATTATTAAAAACAAAGTGTAAAATTTAAAACTGTGTAAAAAAGTTTTTATTTGTGCTTTTTTGTGGTGCAACAAAAACACATATTCTCTCTCTGCGAGATTTTGGGATCAAAAATTTCTCTGGGTATTGTATGAATCTATAATTACTTATCGTCCAGCATAGTCGATGTATAGATACCATGCTATCTATAATAAAAAACATAAAACATCCTCGAAAAATCGAGAGAAACAATTATAAAATTGTATTTTTGTGCATAGTACAGTAGAGATAAGATTTACACGAATATGGGAATATTTTCAACCTTTTTTAGTCCGCCTAAACCTCGCAGATTTGCCTATACTCCTCGTTATTATGATCAGGAGCGAGAAGAACGTGAACTGCGGAAAAAGAGAATTTTGCAAGAAGTTGAAAGGCAAAAGGGGAATGTTTCCGTAAATCAAGATTATGTGCCTAATATACGGGGACAAATTCGTGCTAAAAAAGAAGAAAAAGCACGAGTAATTCATCGTCAAAATATTCGTAGAGTTATCATTTTCTTTGTATTGTTATATTTGGCATTTTTATTTTTTACGCGATAATGTGTATGGCAGATATTATTCAATTATTACCGGATTCCGTTGCAAATCAAATTGCTGCAGGTGAGGTGGTTCAAAGACCAGCCTCAGTTGTTAAGGAATTAATTGAAAATGCTATTGATGCAGGAGCAAACGATATTAGTATTACTATTATTGATGCGGGGAGAACGCTTATTCAGATTGTTGATAATGGCTCAGGAATGTCTGAAACAGATGCTCGAATGGCTTTTGAACGTCACGCTACGTCTAAAATTAAAACTGCAAAAGATATTTTTGAGATACGCTCTATGGGCTTTCGTGGCGAAGCATTAGCATCAATTGCTGCAGTTGCTCATGTTGAACTTAAAACAAAGCGAGAAACAGATGAATTAGGAACTCGTATTGTAATTAAAGGTAGTGAGGTTGAACTACAAGAACCGGTGCAGTTCCAGACCGGAACATCGTTTCAGGTAAAGAATATTTTTTATAATATTCCTGCTCGACGGAAGTTTCTCAAAAAAAATGAAACCGAGTTTAAATATATTCTGTCTGAAATATATCATACTGCCTTATCGCATCCGCATATTGTGTTTACCATATATAAGGATGGGGATTTGTATGCTAAATTTCCGAAATCTCATTTGAAACAGAGAATTGTTTCAATTTTTGGTAAACGCTTAGAAAAATGCTTATTAGCAATTGAATCCGAAACATCAATTTGCAAATTGTATGGTTTTATTGGAACACCGGAAACCGCAAAAAAACAGAATTACGACCAGTATTTTTTTGTGAATAATAGGTTTTTCAGACAAAGAAGCTTTCAGGGAGCGGTTATGAAAGCATATGATTCCTTGCTTTCTTCCAAAGAATATCCTCCGTTTTTTGTGTTTATTGAGGTAAATCCTGCTGATATTGATGTTAATATTCACCCTACAAAAACAGAAATTAAGTTTGCCGAAGAGTATAATATTGCCAGTATTATTGAGTCTGCGGTGCGATATTCCTTAGGGAAAAGTAATATTGTGCCTTCGCTCGATTTTATGGATGAGAGTGATTATACCGATATGTTTAGTCCAAAATCATCAGGTGATTTTTCTATGCCTTCAACAAAGGTGAACTCGTCATATAATCCTTTTGAATCAACGTCTGCGGGGACGTCCGGCTCAAATATAAAACATTGGGAGAAATTGTTCGAAGATTTTGAACATACTCCGGAGCCCGATATTCCTGAGTATTCTCGTCAGATGAGTTTAGATTCTGAACCACAACATATTCATGTGCCTCAAGCAACCTGTTTGCAGGTGCAGAAAAAATATATTATTACTCAGGGTAAAACCGGATTGTTTATTATTGATATTAAACGAGCTCACAGTAGAATTTTGTTTGAACGCTTTCTTAAGCAAATATCTGAACAAGAGCTGGTTTCGCAAAAAACATTAATTCCTATTCAATTTGATGTAGATTATACGGAGTTCGAAATTATATCTGAACTCTTGCCCGATTTACAAAAAATGGGATTTGATATTGAAATTTTCGGAAAAAATAGTTTTGTTTTACATGGTTGTCCGTCTGATATTGAAATGACTATGTTGGTTGATATAATTCGGAATTTTACCGGTGTATATGCCGAAAACACCCAGAGTATGAAGCAAGATTTACAGCATCAAATTGCTACGTCAATGGCACAGTCAGCTGCCTTATTTAGAAATGTAAATATGCAACAAGATGAAATGCAACAGTTTGTTGCTCAATTATTTCAGTGTGAATCTCATAGTTTGTCGGCAGATGGTAAACCGGCAGTTGTATTGCTGGAGTATGATGAAATATTAAAAAAATTTAATTAAACAAGTATGAGTTATTATAGACCCGGAGGTTTTGCAATATTACCTCCAATTGTAAAAAATTTACTTATTTTAAATGTGGTAATGTTTGCAATTACCGTACTTATGGCACATATGTTCCAATTTAGTCTTTCAAACACCTTGGGCTTGCATTATATTGGTTCTAATAATTTTATGCCGGTACAATTTGTAAGTTATATGTTTATGCATGGAGGGCTTTCTCATTTGTTCTTTAATATGTTTGCTTTGTGGATGTTTGGGAGTGCAATTGAAAATATGTGGGGACCACAACGCTTTTTACTGTTTTATTTTATTACCGGAATAGGTGCAGGAATTTTACAGATTATGTTTCAGCATTATCAATTACAGGAAATGTATGCTGTATTATCGCCAGAACAAATAGCTGCTATTAAAACAGAAGGAGCCGATATAGTTTCTCAAGGTATGAATTATCGTGATCCGGTATTAGCTCGTTTTAATGGAATTATGAATGGTCCAACAGTAGGAGCTTCGGGTGCTGTTTTTGGCTTATTATTAGCATTTGGTATGTTATTTCCGAATGCATATATTTATTTGTTTTTTGCAATTCCGGTAAAAGCAAAATATTTTGTGTTATTTTATGGTGTATTTGAATTATACTTAGGTATTCAAAATAATCCGGGTGATAATGTTGCACATTTTGCACATCTCGGAGGCATGTTATTCGGCTTTTTATTAATTAAATACTGGCGGAGAAAGGGAACATATTTATGACAATTTGGAAGGAAATATCATATGAGTTTAAGCGAGGTAATAATTTAACTCGCATTATATTTATAAATATTGGCGTTTTTGTAACGATTTTTATTTTACGCCTACTTTCGTGGCTTACAACAGGTGCACAAGACTCAATTCTTTCTCTTGTTTTTATAGAAAATATTCAAACCTATTTACATACGGAATATTTGATTAAAAAACCGTGGACGTTATTTACGTATATGTTTACTCATCTTGGGTTTTTCCATTTACTTATAAATTTGTTGTGGTTGTATTGGATGGGAAGAATATTTATTGACTTATTAAACGGAAAGCGTTTTGTTGCAATATATATATTAGGAGGGCTCGCAGGAGCTTTATTAGCTCTTATTGCATATAATTATTTACCTGCTCTAAAACCAATGATTTCTGCCGGTTTTTCGGCACCTATGATTGGTGCATCTGCCTCTGTTATGGCAATTACTGCTGCAATTGGAACGTATGTGCCTACATATTCAATGTATTTACTCTTTTTTGGAAAGGTGCAATTAAAGTATATCGCAATTGCTGCAGTTATTCTTGATATTTTATTTCTGCCCGAAGGTAATGCCGGTGGACGGTTTGCTCATTTAGGCGGTGCATTATTCGGGTTTTTATGGGCTCGGAATATGAAAAACGGAACAGATATTTCAAAGTGGTTTTTAGGAATTATGAATATGGTTACTTCGTTTTTTTCGTCAAAACCAAACATGAAGGTTGCGTATAAAAATCAAAAAGAATCTGCGAGTTATGTTCCCTATGAGGAGGTGTCTAAAACACCTACATCTCAATCGAATTACTCTCAAGCTGAAATAGACGCAATTTTAGATAAAATTGCAAAGTCCGGTTATGACAGTCTTACTGCAAAAGAAAAAGAAACACTATTTTCTTCGAGTAAAAAGAAATAGATACCGGCATGAAATTCATTCGTTCTATTCTTATTATTTCTAATATACTTGCTGTTATATTTCTGTTTCTTACGTATGTAACCTATTATGTAAAACCACATAGCTTTTGGTTTTTTGAATTTATAGCAATTGGTTACCCAGTGTATCTTGTTGTAAATTTGATTTTTATACTGCTCTGGTTGTTCTCTAAACATAAAAAATATGCTCTTGTTTCTTTTTTGTCAATAGTGATAGGGTATCAGAGTTTGTGTTCGTATATCAGTCTCGGAAAACCTGCTACAAGTACCGAGGCAAAAGAGTTGTTGATAGTTTCATATAATGTTGATGCATTCAAATATTTTGGCTGGAGACATAGTGAAGATATTCAAAACCAAGTTTTTTTGTATTTACAATCGCAACATCCTGATATAATTTGTTTTCAAGAGTTTCACCATGATACACAAGAACCATTTGTTTTGCTTGACAGTGTTACGCAGGCATTTGAAATGAAGTATATTGCGAAATATCATTTCCATGAAATACCCGGACGGTATTTTTACGGTAATGTAATAGTAAGTAGATACCCCATTATTACTAAAGGCGTATTGGAATTTCAGGGACGAGGAAATTCCTGCGTATGGGCAGATGTTGTGGTTGATGAAGATACTATTCGCATATTGAGTATGCATTTAGAATCGTATCGGCTTTCACCTAAAGATATTGAAGTGCTCGAAGAAACGGCACAGCGACAAACCTCTGAAAAGGGCGAATATACTCAAATAGCAACAAAATTAAAACAGGCAATAGAGTTTCGTTCATTGCAAACAGAAGAGTTGCAGGTGTTTTTTCAAAAGACCCCTTATCCTATGATAATTTGTGGAGATTTTAATGCTCCTCCATATTCTCATACCTACAGAACAATACGTAAGGCAAGTAATACAAAAGATGCATTTTTAGAAGCCGGCAGAGGAGTAGGAGGAACGCTTCATTGGAATTTACCCTCAATGAGACTCGATTATATTTTATTTTCAAATAATTGGGAATGTACGTATTATGCCTCAGAAAGATTGCCAATATCAGATCATTATCCTATTAGTGCAAAAATCAAGATCCCGTAAAAAAGTATTAAAAAGAGGTTCCAACGCTCATGCTAATTTGCTCCGGCCATCCAACACCTGCTCTAAATATATAATTTCCGTTTGGTAAATGAAAGCGATAGCCCGCGTACAAAGATACAGGGAATGGAAACTCTAAATCATTAGTCCACCATTCAAATTTCTTGATTTGTGAATTATATAAACCCGAAAATCCAAAACAAACTTCTAAATGATGAAAGTGTATGCCGTGAACATATACTAAGTCAGCATAATAAAAAACACCAAGAGGTTCCATTAATAACGCAACACCACCAATACCCCCACGGGCATTCCACACACCTTTTCGCGGGAAATAAATATTTCTTTCGTATGCTATAGAAGAAACCGTGTATAATAAACCTAATTCTTGAAAATCAAGAGAAGTACCAGCACTAAGGTACATGTTGTTATTTCTAATTTTTACATATTGTGAATAGGATGTAGCAGAAAACAACAAGAGAGAAGCTATTAGTGCTAATATATATTTTGAGTACTTCATAGTTTTACCTTTTAGTTATTTTAGATTAGGAATTATAATGCAATTTAAAAAAAATACGAATTACATTTATGATAAGTTTCAAAAAATCAATACCTAATACTGTAAACTTATTTTTTTCTTTTTGAAATACTGTTCCTGTTTCGTCTATTATGAGGGGAGTCTGAGAACCTATTTGGTTTTTTTGTAAAACTATCTCCTTTAATAAAAGCATCTTTTGAACCGCGAGCAGCTTTGCCCTCAGGAGCTTGTGCAATTTCTACAGAAATAGGAATGCCATTGTAGTTCGCATTTTGAAAAGATCTTAAAACTTGTGAGGTATTAGCTTTATCAACTTCAAAGAACGAAAATGATTTAAGGATATCTATAGCTCCGTATTGTACATTTCTGTCATTTATTTGCGTGTTAAGAAGACGAATAAATTCTGACTTATCAATACCATTCTTTTTACCGATATTTATAAAAAGACGAGAAAATGCTTTTCTTGAGAAGAAAATATCGGAGTCACCCACATCTGATTTTCGTTCTTTTCTATCCGGTCTCTCATTTCTTTCTCCTCTTTCTCTCGTTTCATTTTTATCAGCTCTGCTATTGCGTTCACTTCTTTCTCTTCTGTCACCTCTTTCTCTTCTGTCATTTCTTTCGCCTCTTTCGTTTCTTTCGTTTCTACTTCTAGAAGATCTTTGATTGTCTTGAGAAGATGAATGAGCTACAGAAATATCAGGAGCATTTTCATAATATGCTAATAAACGATTAAATTCAAAAGATATAAATTTTTGAATGAGCTCATCTTTAGATAATTCTTGAAATTCAGAGAGCATAGTAGCATATAAATCACCCTCTAAATCAACGGTAACGTCAACTGTTTTAATTTTATTAATTAAGTGTAAAAGTTGTGCATTACAGATTTCTGCTCCGTGTGGAACAGCTTTATATTCAAAGGTTTTTTGAATGATTTTTTCTATTTGGCGGATTTTACCTTTTTCTTTGAGGTTAATAATAGCTATAGAAATTCCTTTATTCCCGGCTCTTCCGGTTCTACCGCTTCGGTGAGTATATGCTTCAATATCATCAGGAAGAGAGAAATTTATTACATGAGTAAGATTTTGCACATCTAATCCTCTTGCTGCAACATCAGTAGCAACAAGCATATTGAGGTTTTTATTACGGAATTTTTTCATTACGTAATCTCGTTGAGCTTGCGATAAGTCCCCATGCAGTGCATCTGCATTATAGCCGTCTGCCATTAATTTATCTGCAATATCCTTTGTTTCTTGTCGAGTTCTACAGAATACTATTCCATAGATATCAGGGAAGAAATCAGCTATTCGTTTAAGTGCAATATATCTGTCTCTAGAATGAACCATATATACCTGATGCGAAACGGTGTCGGCACCGGCATTTTTTGTGCCTACGGTAATTTCGTAAGGTTGATTCATGTAATTGTTAGCAATTCGGCGAACATTAGGAGGCATAGTAGCCGAAAATAATAAGGTTTGTTTTTCAGAAGGAGTTTGCTCCAAAATAGAATCAATATCTTCTTGAAAGCCCATGTTGAGCATCTCATCAGATTCATCTAACACAAGATATGCTATATGCGAGAGATTAATTCTTTTTCTGTTAATTATATCCACCAATCTACCCGGTGTTGCTACAACAATATGCACACCTTGCTTTATTTGTTTTAATTGAGTATCTATACTTGCACCACCATACACGGCAACACTCTTAATAGGAATGTATTTGCAATAGTTTTGAAAATCTTTTTCAATCTGTAGGCATAATTCGCGCGTAGGGCATATAATAAGAGCTTGCGGAACAGGGTTAGAACTGTCGATTTGACTAATAATAGGCAAACCAAAAGCAGCGGTTTTTCCCGTACCTGTTTGAGCAAGTGCAATTACATCTGTTTTGTTTTCTAATAAAAAAGGAATTGTTTTAGACTGAATTTCTGTAGGTTGAATAAATCCTAATTCTTTAATAGCATCTAAAACTTGTGGCGATAAAGAACTTTCTTCAAATAATTTCATAAAAATATGTTAGTAGTTTTTGTGATACCAATGTATCTGTTTGTTAAAATTGTATGTAAATCTCTTTGTTTAATAGGGAAATAAGCTTAATTATAGTAATACGTATTTGAATACGGTAGACTAAAATATTGTGTTAATTTGATTCATTTGTATTTGGCAAATATTTGTTTGTTAAGAGATTAATATAAAGACGCCCTAAAAAACTGAGGCAAATATACAGAGCATTGTTGAATTTACAAGAATAAATGAATTGTATTTTGAATAAAAATCACAGGAAAGTACTTAGTAATAAGAACAATCCTGTGAAAAGTGCGGATATAAAATCCTTTTGTGTGTGAACACAGTAAAATCTTTGCTATTGAAGGAAGAAGAACTCAATGAGCTCAAATAGGTCTTTAACGGTGAGTTGAGCACCAACACCGGCATCGGGTCCCATATCAAAGAAGGTATCAATAGCGTGTAATAATTCTTCTATATCAATATATTGATTAGTATCTCTGTCAATAGCTCTAAATTTTGGCGGTATTCGTCTATAAAACTGTCTATATACTGTTCCACCGGCTAAAAGATTAGGGAAATAACGATAAATTTCGTCTTGCAATAATGTTTTTTCGCTATACATACGCTCCAAAAGCTCTTCTTTGCTTATTTCTGTATTCAGAGATTTATACGGCATGTAGGAATCAGGATTTCTTTGTGTGTGTGGAGCTTTATAATCTTGAGATGTGTGGATAGGGCAGCCATATTCATCAACTTCAACTCCGGGAGGAGTGAACGGACATTTATCTATTGTTTCGCAAACACCATCACCATCAGCGTCCCAAAAATAGATAGTAGAAGGAGTGATTGGAAGAGAATCTCTGTATAAATCAAACTTCTTATTATTTATATTATACCGAATTCCGATATACACATATGAAAATCTATCTGGCATTGCAGAGATTTTGCGTGTAGGGATTTCTTCGTAGAGATTTCCTTGTCTATGGGCATTATCAAGCTTATTAGAAAACGTAAAATGATAGTGATATCCCATAGTTATATGAAATTGTGGCGACACCCGGAATTCTGCTCCAATTTCTAACGGAATGCTTGCCGTAAGAGGAATACGCCGTGTGTCTGTTATATCAATTTGTTCTCTATAATATGAAGATTCATACGAATAATCTCGATATATAATCTGTGATTGATATGCGGTTGCAGCATCTTGTGGAATATCTCGGTAAGAACCATCAGTCCATCTGTATAGTTTTTTATCGCCTTCATATAAATCACCCCAAGGTTCCGGATTCTGCAATATTTCTATTCCAATTCTCACAAATGGAGACACGGTGCGATGATAATAGGGGGTAAGTCTGCGAGAAGAGAAAAAATTGTATTCTAAGAATGTGCTAAACGTCGATATTTGTGTTTGAAAATTACATATAATATCAGTCCCCGGAATATATGAGTCTCCATATAAAGTGCCATGTAAATATCTAAAACCAATAGAATAATCGGGTGTTATTGTTTGAGATAGTTCAAAATGAAATCCAGGGAGACCTCTTGAAATATTTCTGCCTTTATACGTTTCTATATCACCTCTAAACGAAAGAATTCCGGTGCCAAATGAAAAAATTGGGAGTGCAAGATTGTTTGTGTGCAGAGGATCTGTTTCTTTAAAAAAACGAGACAATCTATCGTTGTTTTGCTCATTAGCGTCTTGTCCAATAGCAGCTATTGAAACCAGTAGAAAAACAATCATGTATGGAACCCGTTTCATGTAAATTTTTTACCGGTTTATAGAGAAAATTATCGTTCCCATTTTTGATTTGTAATCATAAGTGCCTCTTGAACGGTAATACGTTTTTCACCATTATACGCAACAACAAAAGCATCGTTTACCGGAGTTGTATTCCATATGCTATTTCTATAATTGCGTGCAAGAATATAGGTGTCGTATTTTTGAACAGAATATTTAAACCATCCATCAATTTGTTCAACAATTACTCTATCACGTATTTTAAATCTTCTGAAGTATGAGCGAACATTAACGAGTTTACTGCTTGCCGAAATTTGAATTCTGTAATATACCCCATGCAAGCCACCTTGTTCTTGTTGAACTCGTGTAATGCGAGTTTCTTGTTGAGTAACATTATTTTTATTTGTTAACCGTGGGGTGGTACGTTCATTATCTCCTAAAGCAACAGAAGTAACCGTTTGCTGTTCGCGAGTTTGTATGTTTTGTTGCGTTTGTTGGTCTCGTACTATATTATTTTGTTGAGTTCCGGGAATGTCAAGATTACTGTGAAACGCTAATTCAGCTTGAGATACAATAATATCTTGTTGAATGATAATTGGATTTGTTGTTTGTGCCGGAATTTCCGGAGTTGTTTTAGGTGCAGGAATACGTGTTGTACTTTCTTGTTCTGCAATATCATGTGTCTGTGTTTGATTACTTGGTTTAGGAAGGATAACGCCAGGTGTTTGTTGATTGTGAGGTTGTATTATTGCATGTGCCTGAGTCGTTGGAGTTGTAGCTGCACCTTGAGTAGCAGTAGTAGCAGTTCCAGTTTGTGTTCTTGGTGTAGTAGTTTGAGCAGGAGCAGTGTGAATCTGCTGTTGTGTTACCCCATTCGCTTGAACAGAAGGCGTAGCACTTGCCATTTGTGCCTGAGTCGTTGGAGTTGTAGCTGCACCTTGAGTAGCAGTAGGAGTTGTTCCAGTTTGTATTCTTGGTGTAGTAGTTTGAGCAGGAGCAGTGTGAATCTGTTGTTGTGTTACCCCATTCGCTTGAACAGAAGGCGTAGCACTTGCCATTTGTGCCTGAGTCGTTGGAGTTGTAGCTGCACCTTGAGTAGCAGTAGGAGTTGTTCCAGTTTGTATTCTTGGTGTAGTAGTTTGAGCAGGAGCAGTGTGAATCTGTTGTTGTGTTACCCCATTCGCTTGAACAGAAGGCGTAGCACTTGCCATTTGTGCCTGAGTCGTTGGAGTTGTAGCTGCACCTTGAGTAGCGGTAGGAGTTGTTCCTGTTTGTGTTCTTGGTGTAGTAGTTTGAGCAGGAGCCGTATGAATCTGCTGTTGTGTTACCCCATTCGCTTGAACCGAAGGCGTAGCACTTGCCATTTGAGCCTGAGTCTGATTTGTAGCTGTACCTTGAGTAGCGGTAGGAGTTGTTCCTGTTTGTGTTCTTGGCGTAGTAGTTTGAGCAGGAGCCGTATGAATCTGTTGTTGTGTTACCCCATTCGCTTGAACCGAAGGCGTAGCACTTGCCATTTGAGCCTGAGTCTGATTTGTAGCTGTACCTTGAGTAGCGGTAGGAGTTGTTCCTGTTTGTGTTCTTGGCGTAGTAGTTTGAGCAGGAGCAGTGTGAATCTGTTGTTGTGTTACCTCATTCGCTTGAACAGTAGGCGTAGCACTTGCCATTTGAGTTTGAGTCTGAGTTGTTGCTGCACCTTGAGTAGCGGTAGGAGCAGTTCCTGTTTGCGTTCTTGGTGTAGTAATTTGAGCAGCAGGAGTTGCTTGAGTATGTTGTTGAGTTGTTCCGCTTCCTTGAACTCTTCCCTGAGTTGCGTATGTAGGTTCAACATATTCATCGGTATATTCTTGAGGGTTTCCGAATAAGCCCGCATTTTCCATATTTCTATTATATGATGGATTGGTAACAATGCTTACCATATCAGGATCTGTATGGTTATTTGTGTGAGAATCATCAAAATATGTAGAAGGAGCAGGAATTGCATGAATATTTACCGGGACAGGAGTATTTCGCACCGGAACCGGATGAGCACCTTTTGGCTGTAAGGTTTGGTTGTTGAATGTAATATTTGCCTGTTCTTCAAGAGCTTGATTTTGTGTATGAGCGGCAGTATTGTTTTGTTCTTCATGATTTGAAGCTTCAAGAAATAAAACGGGACCTGTTTGATTACTAACACCCGGTTGAGTTGACAAGCCGGTACTGGTAAAAAATGACACTTGTTCTTTTGTATAGTCTTTTTGAAGCAATACTGTTTCTAAATCGTCGACATATATATAGTTAGGTTCATTTTGCACACCGGGAGCTGCAGGTCTACTTGCAATAGTTTGACCATCTGGAGTTGTTGTTGGGAATTGCTCAATGTCTGTTTGTGGTATTTGCGTAGATATTACATTTGGATCTAAATCGTAGGGAGCACGAGCCGACACATTTCGTCTATCGGGCGATACGGTAAGTTGGTCGCGAGATTGTATTCTTCCCGCCTCTGTTTCGTATATTGAAGAGAGTTGAGGATCGAATCTGCCAATACTTTCATCGAATCCATCCAAATTACGTTCGAGAATAGGAATGGTGTGAGTTGTTCCATTTTCTAGATATGAGAATGCCCCATTAATATATATATCTTTAATATTGTAACCGGAGTTTGCAATAACTTTATATGATACAATAAAGATTTCTTTATCGGGAGCTTCAAGCCACATATAGCGAGCAACATTGTTTTGTGTTGAAAAAGCAGCATTTTCTCGCTCAAGAGCATAAAACGAATATCCTTGAGGTAATAATTCCTCAATTTTACTCATTGCTTTTAAATGACGTTTATTTACACGTATAGAAACAACAGCATCATGAGAAGGTAAAAACTCAATTGTTCTATACGCCGTTATATCTTCGGGTCTAACCGGACGTTTACGAGCTTCAATTTGAGCTAAATATCTACGTAGAGCTAATGGATCATTAATAACAGATATATTTTGCGGTATAAGTTCAGCAAATCTTCGCTGATTATCCAGTACATATCCAAAGTTTGCTGTAATGGTTAGACTACCGCTATATGTTTCGGGAACAAAAACAGTATAGGTAAATGTAAATGAAGAAGTGTAGGGGAGGTTTACCCATAATAGTTTAACGGTATTGTCTTCGAATTCAAAATTTTGAGCATCGCACTCAACAAAAAAACCTTCCGGTAATACGTGAGAAAATCTACCAAATCCATCAAGGTTTCCTTTTTCTATTGTTATAGTAATAGGAAAACTTGCCCCAGCAATAACTTCTGTAGGATATTCAGCATACAGAGTAACAACATTTGTTCTGTTTGAATTGAGAAAAATCACAAACGGAATAAATGGCAAAATAAACAAAAGCAAACGCTTTGCATTTTTTGTCCTAATCGTATTCATAACCGCACTATTCTTAAATATCGATGCAACAAATTTACACTGAATGTACGCAAAACGCAACACAACGGTTAATAAAATTGTTAATAAAAATATTTTTTCCTCTCTAACCTCGATGTGAAATCATTAGATTAGTCATGTAAATAATTGATAATCAATACTGCATATTTATTGCACTTATCGTGTGTTTTTGTGCACTTTTTTTGCGTTTTTTTTTAGTACATAGGTAATTAGTCTGAGGATTTACGTGTTTTTCGTTTTCAAATTCTTTACATTTTTGTAAGAATTTTGTAGATTAACCGATTAAAATAGTAGGTAAGTAATAAGAAATACTGTTTTTTTTATGTAGTTTTACGTTATAAAATAAGGTGTTATGATGTCAGTTTTTTTGCTTGTAGTTGCATTAGTTGGAATAGCTTTTTTAGGTCTAGGGATTAATATATTTTTTCGTCGACTTTCTTTTCCTGAAACAGAGGTAGGTAAAAATAAACATATGAAATCTCTTGGTTTAACCTGTGCTCGTTGTGATGAAATGAAAAAATTCAGAGAGCAGAAAAAATTCTCTAACATTACTCTTGATCTTGCTAAGTTGTCCAGTACATGAGTGTAGAAGAGAATATTCCAAAATTATATATTATTAAATTTTCTAAATGGTTCATGCTATACATGCCTATTATTGGTTTGTATTATTCTGAACATGGGCTTCGTGCTGCCGATTTATTTATTCTGCAAGCTGCATATTCATTTGCAAGCGGTATTTTTGAGATTCCTTCCGGGTACATGGCCGATGTTGTCGGTCGCAAAAAGACACTTGTTTTAGGAAGTACAATGGGGGCGTTTGGTTTTTTGATTTACACCATTTTTCCGGGTTTTTGGTTTTTTCTTGTTGCCGAAATAATTATGGGAATAGGACAAAGCTTTATATCCGGAGCTGATTCAGCCATGTTGTATGATTCTCTAAAACAATCAAAGAAAGAGAAAAAGTATTTAGAGCACGAGGGGAGAATTAATTCCTTAGGTGGTTTTGCTGAAACATTTGCAGCAATGCTTGGTGGTTTTATTGCGATTATGTTGGGGCTTCATTCAGTATTTGTGTTTCAGGTTTGTATAGCTCTTTTAGCTCTTCCGGCAGCTCTCATGCTTGTTGAACCGGATAGAGTTAAGTTGGTTCAGGCAAAGTCGCTCCGTCAGATTTATGCTATAAGTATGAATGCCTTATTTCGAGACAAGAAGTTGAGTAGTTCAATTTTTCTATCTTCTCTTGTTGGTCTTGCAACGCTTACAATGGCGTGGACTATTCAAGCATATTTTGTTGAGATTTCTTTGTCGGAGAAAGAGGTGTCTGTATTATGGGTGTTTTTTAATCTTACGGTAGCTTGTGTGTCGTTAATTGCCGCTTGGTTATTACGTAAAGCCGGTTTTGAGCGACTGTTACTTGCAATCATTATTGTAATACCTTTTGTATATATAGTAATGGGTTTCGCTCCTTTTATGTTTGTGGTGCCGCTTTTATTTATATTTTATATTATTCGTGGATATGCAACACCACTTTTAAAAGATTTGATTCAAGAAAATTGTGATTCTGATATCCGTGCAACAATCTTGTCGGTGCGTGGTTTAATTATTCGTTTAGGATTTGGTATTTTAGCTCCAATCATGGGTGTTATATCCGGTACTATTAGTTTAACAGCAGCAATAGCTTCTATTGGGGGATTCTTTGGGATACTGCTTATTTTTGTGTATTTCAGGTATAAACGATATCAGAATTTGTGATACGTGAAAAATGTTTGTTTCATGCGAATAAAAACATGGTTTTTTGGTGCTGAAATACGCGTTTTCGTATTATATTTAGGGTTTGATTAAAAACGGTTGAATATGGCAAAGAAAAAAAGTAAAATATTTGTATTAGATACAAATGTTATTCTCCATGATTATAGAGCAATTTATTCTTTTCAAGAAAATGATATTGTAATTCCTATTACGGTATTAGAAGAATTAGATAAATTTAAAAAAGGGCATGATGAGTTAAGTTGGTCGTCTCGCGAATTTACGCGTGAGCTTGATAAACTTTCCAGTGGAAGTTTATTCACCGAAGGGGTTAGCTTAGGTGATGATAGAGGTAAGTTATATATAAAAACGCATGGAGAATATCCTGCCTTAGTAAAAAATGCGTTTCAGGAACAAATCCCGGATCATAGAATTTTAGCTACGGCATATATCGTTCAAGAACAAAATAAAGGAACGCAAGTTATACTTGTAACAAAAGATATAAATCTTAGAATGAAAGCTAAGTCTATTGGTATTGTGGCCGAAGATTATGAAAATGATAAGATTCGCGATTTATATAAAATAGAGGAAGGAATTCCGGTAATAGAGAATGTTGACAGTGCCTTAATAGCAAAATTATACAGTAAGCAAGGTGATATTTCTTTAACACCCGAAGAGCTTGGTGTTCCTCATCCCGACAGTCACCATTATTTTATTTTAAAAAGTGATAAGTCGAGTGTAATATGTTATTACAACCCGTATGAAAAACAAATTTATCGTGTAGTTAAACGTCAGGTATTTGGAATTGACCCGCGTAATGCAGAGCAAACTTTTGCCTTACATGCTCTTACAAATCCTGATATTAAATTAATTGCAATTACGGGAAAAGCAGGAACAGGAAAGACATTGGTTGCTCTTGCGGCTGCATTGGAACAGCATGAATTATACGAACAAATTCTTCTTGCTCGTCCAATTGTTGCTCTTGCAAATAAAGATTTAGGATATTTACCGGGTGCCGAAAAAGATAAAATAAAACCCTATATGTTACCATTGTTTGATAACTTAAATGTAATTAAACAAAATCTTCATAGTAATGGGGAGCAGGCAAGTTTAATTGACACTTTACAGAAAAACGGTGGCTTAGAAATATCTCCACTTGCCTATATTCGCGGACGTTCGTTACCAAAAGTGTACTTTATTATTGATGAAGCTCAAAACCTTACGCCGCATGAAGTAAAAACAATTATTACTCGTGCCGGAGAGGGAACTAAAATTGTATTTACCGGAGATATTCAACAAATTGACTCTCCGTATTTGGATTCGTTCTCTAATGGCTTATCGCATTTAAGTACAAAAATGAAGGGGCAAAAACTATTTACGCATATTAACCTTATTAAAGGTGAACGCAGTGAATTGGCAGAGTTAGCAAGTACCTTGTTGTAATGTGTATAGTCTTGGATAATAACGCTTCTGAGTTTATACTCGTAATCCAATAACGAGCACATCATCTGTTTGTTCGTTATTATGTTTCCAAATAGTAAAATCTAATTCAAGCTTTTTTAATTGGGTATTGCATGGATTATGTTGTATTGAAAATAGCGTGTTGTAGAAGTGTTTTTTTAGATATTTTTTATTTTTTGTTCCGCCAAATTGATCTCGATATCCATCGGTGAAAAAATATACCATATCACAAGAAAATAATTGTATTGTGTTTTGTGTCGTTGGAATTTCTAAAAGATTTCGTATATCTGTTTTTGCTGTTTTATATTCATGAATTGAATCATTACAAACAATAAATGAACTATTTGTACCTGCATATGACATTTTTTTTGTGTCTTTATTATACGAACATACAATTAAATCCATCCCGTCTTTTATTTGTAGGTTTGAATGTTTGTTTTTTGAAAACAGAATTTGCAATTCTTCACCTAAAAAATTAATAATATCCAGCGGCTCAGAAAGGTTTTTTTCGAAAACAGAACGGTTCAGTATATTATTTCCTAAAAGACTTAAAAATGCGGCAGGAACGCCATGTCCGGTACAATCAACTACCGCAAAAAAAGTTGTTGATTCAATTTTTTCAAACCAATAAAAATCACCACTCACAATATTACTTGGATAATATAAAATAAAAGAATCAGCAAAACTTTGTTTAAGAATTTGTTCGTCTGGCAATAAGGCACTTTGTATTTTATATGCGTATATAATACTTTTTTGTATTTGGGTATTTTTATATTCAAGTTCAGAATTAATTTGAGATATTTTTTCGTTTTGTTTAATTATTTCTTCTTTCTGAAATATCAAAGATTTATTATTTGTATGTAATTCTTCATATAACATTTCTGTGCGTTTATATTCTAACAGTAGAATATGCTTTGATTTGAATGTTTTATATCGTAATCTGTTTTGTATACGGTTTATAATATATCCAACTATTACTATTGGAGGGATATTCATAATAGTAATTATTTGTTCTTTAGAACTAGTTAAAGGAAAAATAATAGCTAAAAATATCAGGAGCGGAACAAAATAGATAAGTGCAGTGTTAGTTTTATTTGTTTTAATATCAAGAGATATTAAAAAATAAACGAGTATTGTTCCAGAAACAATAATTGCAAGTTCTTGGTTTAGATGCAGAAAACATAACCAATACATCATTATAGGTAAACTTGCTAAAAAAACATGATATACACGGAGTCTAAATCCTGTTTGATTATGTATAAAAAAGATTCTGTGAAATAGAAGAAATAGAGCTAAAGCTATAGGTAATATTCTGCTATACACGGCTTGCGGGTATTCTAGAAGAACAATATCAGAAAACACATAATACAATAAAATAATAATGCCAGGAATGATTTTATATATGATAGTAGAATCGTGTTCTGTAATTAATGAAGCACGATAGAGCTCTTTTATTTTACTTTTCATTCCAACTCAAATTAAACCCGTAACAAAATAATGTATCCGCAAAATATAAAAAATAAGAATTAAACCTCTCGTTTAATGATATATGTCATTGCCGATTCTGGGCATGTATATCTTAAAACAATAGTATGTGCATTATTTCAAGCATGTATTACAAAAACATCAAATAAATGTTGCAGAAACATATTTGTAATTCAATCTGTCGTAATTTTGTAGCTTACAGATAAATCGTATTAGCCCCGTATTATAAAATGCGGTTGCATCACATCCTCTTTGTTATATGTAAGGTATTCTGTTGTGTTGGCAATATAACTATGAAAGCCGGCGGCTCTTACTAAGGCATCGCCTGCCGCGGTATCCCATTCAGAAATGTTATTGAATCGGGGATATACGTGAGCCCTTCCGCTTGCAATGAGGCAGAATTTGAGTGAACTGCCAATAGAAATAAGAGAGAGGTTTGGGTGTAATGTTTTTTGTTCTTCAATATACTGCGCTGTTTGGTTACAGTAGTGTGAGCGACTGGCTACAATGCAAAATTCATTGCGTTCTGTATGTAACGGAAGCGTAAGAGCATGCTTTTCTAATTCTTCAAAGGTATACCCAGAAACACGTGTGGATGCCTCAGAAAGCATATATGCTCCCACACCCACAATACTATAATACAGCGTATCAGTTACCGGCACATATATTACTCCAATTACTGGAGCATGGTCTTGAATAAGGGCAATATTTACGGTAAACTCATCATTTTTGGCAATAAAATCTTTGGTACCATCAAGCGGATCTACAATCCATACCTGACTCCAGGTTTTTCTAATTTCATACGGTGTTTCCTCCGTTTCCTCGCAAATAACCGGAATGTTGGTGTGTGCAAGAGTTTTGAGTATTACATTACTTGCCGCAATATCTGCCTGAGTAACCGGAGTGTTATTTGTTTTTGTGTCTACATCAAAATCTTCTGAAATATAATACTGCATAATTTCAACTCCGGCAAGGAGCGACGCATGAATGGCGTTTTGGAGGAGTTCTTTTTTGTTCATGTTTATTAAGACGTTTTATACCGTATTACTATTTCAGCTTTGTCCATTTTTTAAGATACAAAGATTTTCTCTCTGTGAAACTTTGTGCTCTCTGTGGTGATTATTCCTTATTTTTTACAATACATGCATTGTTGTAGTTATGTAACATTTTGTTTACTCCACATACAACACCAATCCTTTTAAATACTCACTTTCGGGGTGGTATATATTAATAGGGTGGCATTGTGGTTGGCTTAGTTGATGTAATATTTTTACGTTTCGTCCGGTGTTTGCTGCTGCGGCAAATACCGACTTTCTGAACATTTCTTTACTCACTACTTGCGAACACGAAAAGGTAAACAAAATACCGCCGGGTTTTATGTTTTCTATTGCCTTTATGTTTAGTCGTTTATATCCTTGCAGTGCATTATTAAGTACATTGTTGTGTTTTGCAAAGGCAGGAGGATCAAGAATAATCATGTCGTATTTATCTTTGCAGGTTTCAAGGTAATCAAAGGCATCGGTTACAATTGAGGTATGGTTTGGGCAGTCAGGGAAATTTCGTGTAATTGTTTCATTGGTAACATCAATAGCACGAGCCGATGAGTCAACAGAATCTACCTGAGTAGCTCCGCCTCTTAGGGCATACACCGAAAAACCTCCGGTGTAACAAAAGGTATTTAATACCGATTTGTTTTTAGCGTACAACTCAACCATTTTTCTGTTTTCTCGTTGGTCAATAAAGAATCCCGTTTTTTGTCCTTTTTCCCAATCAATAAGGAATGAGTTCCCATATTCTAACACCTCATTCTCGTCAGCAACACCCCATACTAATCCGTCTAAATTGTCGGTTTCCGCTTTAAACGGAAGGGTAGAAGAGCTTTTATTGTATACCCCTTTAAGAGCAGTGCCAAGAGCAGTTTTAAGAGCCGTAATAATTTCGTTCATGTGTAAATACATGCCAACCGAGTGCATTTGCATTACCGCTACGCCATTATACCAATCAATAATGAGTCCCGGAAGGTTATCGCCTTCGGCATGAATAAGCCGAAAACAGGTAGTTTCAGGATTTCCAATAAGACCTAATTGTGTACGGTAATCAACCGCTTTTTGAATACGAGCGTTCCAAAAATTTTGGTCAATTGTTTCTTTATTGAATGAAATAACCCGAATGGCAATAGATGAATTTTGGTAATGTCCGGTAGCAAGGTATTCAAATTTATTATCGTATACTTCAACTAGCTCACCCTCTTGCGGAGTGCCGCTCATTTTTTTTATAGCTCCTGAGAAAATCCATGGGTGAAAACGGCGAATGCTTTGGTCTTTTCCTGACTTGAGGGTAATTGTAATCATGTAGTAAATGGTTTTAATGCTTTATATAGTTCGTAGCTTACCCAGGCATCGGTAGCGGCGTATGCTTTTTGAGCATCGCTTAATTCGGGTAATTCCCAGTTAGATAGTTGTTGCCGTTTAGATATACGAAAGCCCAGTACAAGTGGGCAGAGTTTTTTTAAACTGAAATGTTCAATACCGAGATCTTTTGCTATGGTTTGTACATCAACAAACGAATCTGTTTTAAATTTTGCAATAGCTTTTAATGATTTTATATCATCATGAATAGCAGCACCCGCTTTAATAATATGTTCTGACGATAAAATATACAACAATCCTTTGGGGAGACCAATATCATGGAGACGGAAGAGAAACGCCTCGTTACTATCGCTTAACTGCAATAAAGATATAGAATAGGATACACCTTTTTTAAACGAAGGGCGAGTTTCTGTATCGAAACCAATCACTTCGCATTCTCGAAGGTAATGCAGTGCGTATTCCATTTTCTCTTCATTATCAACAATATGTATTTTGCCGGTAAAGGTTTTTACCGGATATTGTTCAATATCAACAGAGTCTAGACTTGTTATGTTTGGGTATACAATCATTCTTATTAATCTTCAAAATTTGTATCTTCTAAATCTACGTGAGGAGAGTACAAAACATTGTGTATTTCAGCTAAAAGAGCAATAAGTCTTTGTCCCCAGTATGTTTTAAAATGTAATACACATTCGAATAATGCAATTTTTTGAGTTTTGGTATTTTCTATTTTATAGCGTTCAATACAATCTCTCAAATCCTGGTAAATATCTGCAAAACACTCAGACATACTTACCTGAATAGGCGTGTCGTGTATATATGAATCTGCTTCCAGAACCGAAATAAAGGAATTGTGTTCGCCCAATTTAGCCGCAACGGTAGATTCAATAAAATTCCAATCATCTTCGGTTACAAATTGGTCTAGATATTCATCATCAACATCTTCTGTTGTAATAGTTGATGCTTTAAGATATAAGGCAGTTAAAATTTTTTGTGATGTAGATACGAATTCCGTTTTTGTTCTTTTTTCAGTTTGTTCTACAAACAAACAGTACTCAGCTGCTATGGTTAAAAAATCTAGAATATTTGAGTTATTCATGTTGTATACTGTTTGCTGCAAATGTATAAAAAACCAAAAAATAATCGGAGGTTTTTATTTTTTTTAATTGATTTATTTAATCTTGTAAATGTACCAAAACTTCAAACATTAAATGTGTATTCATATCCTAAAATTGCCAATCTTCGTCAATTTTTTAGTGCTGAATGTATTGATTCATTACGAGCGGTAATACCCACACTTACAACCGTAATTTATGAAAGAGCTCGGGATGTTTTTGTATCATATATATTACCAACTGGAGTACATGCTATATTCAAACAACAGATGCAGATACACTTGGAACCGTTCGTTATATGTTTAAATATGATACACGCTTTAATAGTTCTATTCTAATACCGGGGGGGGCGAAGTATATAAAATAGATAATGGTAATACGCATGTTGTTTCTTTTATAAAGGAGTAGAATCTATTGTGTTTTTTGATGAAATAATAAACATTCCTATATAGGTAAACAAGCCGTTAATAACTAAAATTTCGTATCCAAACGTATATCCCCAGAATGTTTTAGAAATATATGAGAGAACAACGCAAAGAATAGGAGATGCAATTGCTATATAGGGCATAATAGCATCAATAATTTGTTTTTTTGTACTTAAGCCAAAGGCATACATCCCTAAGAGTGGCCCATAGGTATAGCCCGCAGCCATAAATATTGCATTAACCACCGTATCGTCATTTAAGAGATAAAACGCTATGATAACTATAGCCAGAATCCCCGAAAATAATATGTGACTTCGGCGACGTTGTTTTTTAATTTGTTCTTCAGTTTTATTTTTTATTCCCAGTATGTCAATCGTAAAACTGGTTGTGAGAGCTGTTAGGCCGGAGTCGGCACTTGAAAAAGCAGCAGCAATAATTCCAAGAAGAAAAATAATGCTTGCGGTAGTGCCAAAATAATTAATAGCAATGTACGGATATAAATCATCAGTGTGTATGAATGCACCCCGTTCTTCACAAAAGGTAAATTTTGAATCGGCAAATGCACTTAAGCCAACTTGGTCTACATACATAAATAATAACGCACCAAGAGAGAGGAAAACTAGATTAATAACTAAAAATGCACTTCCGTACCAGTACATATTTTTCTTAGCATCGGTAATATTCTTGCAAGACAGGTTTTTTTGCATCATATCTTGGTCTAGTCCAGTCATTACAATTGTAATGAACATACCTGAAAGAATTTGTTTTAAGAAGTGAAATTTAGAATTCCAATCAGTATTAATCATTTGTGAATAATCAGATTGAACAAGAGATTGAATCATAGTATATTCTCCAAAATCTATTCGTTGCGAAAGGGTATATATAGTATACACAAGAGCCACAAGCAGCAACAGTGTTTGGAGCGTATCTGTCCATATAATAGTTTTAATACCCGCTTTATTGGTGTAGAGCCAAATAAGAATTATCGTTATAATGGTAGTAATTTCAAAAGGAATATTAAAATGATCAAAAAACGCAATTTGCAGAACCCGGGCAACAATAAATAAGCGAAACGCAGATCCTATGGTTCGTGAAAGAAGGAAAAAAGACGCCCCTGTTTTATAGCTTGCATTGCCAAAGCGTTGTTCCAGATAGGTGTAAATAGATGTAAGATTAAGCTTGTAATAGAGTGGGAGGAGAATATTTGCAATAATTAAATAGCCAATAAAATAACCGACACCTAATTGAAAGTAATAAAAGTTACTATTGCCAACCCAGCCCGGAATCGCAATAAAGGTAACCCCGGATAAGCTTGCTCCAATCATTCCAAACGAAATTATAAACCAAGGAGCTTTCCTGTTGCCATTAAAAAAAGACGCATTATCAGCTTTTCTTGACGTAATTTTCGAAATACCTATTAGTAAGCCAAAATATGCAATAATAATAATTGCTACAACATAGTGATTCATATATATATAATTATGACATCAAACCTACAATTTTTTTACGTATCTCAAAAAAAGCACGCCTATAATTTATTCACATGTTTTGAGAGTATCTGTTTTTTTTATATGTTTGTATTGATTATGAGGATGAAAGAGGGGACGATTTCTTTATAACGTCTATAAACCACAATGAAATCTACAGTTTTAAAAATCTTAATCTTACTTTCGGTGCCTATTATACTTATATTAGTGTATTCGGTAGAAGCTGAATTTGATTGTGAGCATGAGTATCATCCGGATTTTTGTGATACAATTCCACCTGCACATTATATAGGTATTGATACGGTATTAGATTCGGAGCAGGTCTTTGTATTTATTGATAACTTAGAAATTCCCCAGAGAGCCCTTCGAGATACAATATATTATTATACCGGTTTTTCTTTGTCGTATGCCGAAGAGTTTGAACAAGCCCACTGGGTTGCATATGTACATTGTAGAGCAAAACAAGCACGTGTGGCATCAAGAACGAATACGTTTTTGGTAGATACTTCTATTAGTACCGGTTCTGCAACACATGCGGATTACAGAGGTTCTGGCTATGATAGAGGGCATTTAGCTCCCGCAGGAGATATGACCTGGAGTGCCACAGCTATGCGAGAATCATTTTATTATAGTAATATGAGTCCTCAATTACCGCAACTTAACAGAGGAACATGGAAAACACTCGAAGAAAAAGTGCGGTTTTGGGTAAGCGAATTTGATACTATATATATAGTAACCGGTCCGGTTTTGCTAAGTGGCTTACCAACAATAGGAAAAAATAATGTTGCCGTGCCTGATTATTATTATAAAGTAGTATTGAAATATTCGAGTAATTATCAAGACGGTATAGGTTTTATTATGCCTAATTCTATTGATATAGAGAAAGATATAATGTTGTATGCGGTTTCTATTGATAGTGTAGAGTCTTGTACAGGAATTACATTTTTCCCCGGTTTACCTGAGTCAGTGCAAAAAAAAATTAAAAAAAATACCTGTATAGCCCATTGGAATTAGGAATAATGTTGTATATTTATCAATATTTTAAAAACAGAGACTTTTTTAAAATTAATAACATAGAAAAAAATCGAGTTATAAACCATAATTAATAAATTGAAATCAATATGAACAAACAAGAACTAGTAGCTGCAATCGCAGCAGAAGCTGGCTTATCAAAAGCAGCAGCAGAAAAAGCTTTAAATGCTACAGTAGGTGCTATTAAAGGTGCTTTAGCAAAAGGTGGAAGTGTACAACTTATCGGATTCGGAACGTTCTCAGTAGGACAGCGTTCAGCAAGAACCGGAAGAAACCCACAAACTGGTAAAGAAATTAAAATTGCAGCTAAAAAAGTTGCTAAGTTTAAAGCAGGTAAAGCATTATCTGATGCTGTAAACTAAAAAAAACACACATCAAAAAGAAGCTCTCAAATACATTGAGAGCTTTTTTTTTGTTTTTACCGCAAATTTACCCAGATGTAATCAGTGTTAATTTGGGATCAAGTCAAAAAGTTGTGGGATATCAAAAAAGATTCAGCTGCAGCATTAGATAAAGGCATCAACAAAAGAGAGACCCCGTCACAAAGACAAAGACCTCTCCGGTATACATATGAATAAACAAAGAGAAATTTTTATCGCTCTGATAAAAATTGAGAAACACCTTCTTGTGTCGCTTTCATAGCTTTTTTTCCGGGCTTCCAGTTTGCCGGACAAACCTCACCGTTTTCTTCAAAATACTGAAGTGCTTCTACCATTCTAAGCGTATCTTCTATATTTCTTCCTAATGGTAAATCATTTACAACTTGGTGACGAACAACACCTGCTTTATCAATTAAAAATGTTCCTCTATATGCAACCGGTGCTCCTACAAATGTAGCTTCACCGTTTTCGTTAGCATCGTAATATCCTGCTAATACATCGTAATTCTCTGCAATTGTTTTTGCAATATCTGCAACAAGCGGATATGTTACGCCTTTTATTCCTCCTTCGTTAAGTGGTGTTTGTAACCACTTCCAGTGAGAAAATTCAGAGTCAACCGATACTCCAATTAATTGTACATTTTTTTGTTCAAATTCTGAGAGTGTATCTTGAAATGCAAGTAATTCGGTGGGACAAACAAAGGTGAAGTCTAAAGGATAGAAAAAGAGTACTACATATTTTCCTTTAAATTGACTAAGAGTGAAATTTTCTACAATTTGATTACCGTTAATAACAGCTTTTGCGTTAAAATCCGGAGCTTGTTTTCCTACTAATACTGACATAATGTTTCGATTTTTAAAAGTTAATAATTATGCCTTTTGTCTCTCTTTTGAAATTATCCTTACATATTTTTTCTGTCTTTTTTTATAGACGTTTTTTTGTAATGATTTGTGTGGTTCTTTGTCAAAAAAAATTAATTTTGAAATATATAATAATATAAAAAAAAGATACTATGGATTTTAAACCTCTTTCAGTTGACGATGCAAACAAAAAGGATTCAATATCTTCTGATGTAGAACAAGTTACCTGTTTAATAATAGGAAGCGGGCCTGCCGGATATACTGCCGCAATTTATGCCGCTCGTGCTAATCTTAATCCTGTTTTATATGAAGGACTACAGCCGGGTGGACAGTTAACAACAACAACTGAGGTTGAAAATTTTCCGGGATATCCCGAAGGTGTTACCGGACCGGTTTTAATGGACGACCTAAAAAAACAAGCACAAAGATATGGTGCTGACATTCGTTCAGGATATGCTACTAAGGTAGATTTTAGCGGATTAATACATGAGGTTATTATTGATGGTACTAAAAAAATAAAATCAAAAGCTGTTATTATTGCAACCGGTGCTACTGCTAAGTATTTGGGTATAGAAAGCGAAGAAAAATATAAGGGTATGGGTGTTTCTGCCTGTGCAACTTGCGATGGCTTTTTCTATAAAAATCAAGATGTTGCTGTAGTAGGAGGTGGTGATACCGCAGCCGAAGAGGCAACGTATTTAGCCGGTATTGCAAGAAAAGTATACCTTATCATTAGAAAAGACCATATGCGTGCTTCAAAGGCAATGCAGGAGCGAGTGCAAAAATCAGATAATATTGAAGTTCTGTATGAACATGTAACAAAAGAGGTACTTGGTGATGCTAATGGCGTTAATGGTGTTCTTCTGGTAAAACAAGGTAAAGAAGAAGTTACAATTTCTGTTACCGGATTTTTCCTTGCTATTGGGCATACTCCAAATACCGAAATTTTTAAAGATTTTATTACTTGCGACGAGGTTGGATATATCCAAACAAAACCGGGTTCTACACATACAAATGTGCCGGGTGTATTTGCCTGTGGCGATGTGCAAGATTCTCATTACCGACAAGCCGTAACAGCTGCTGGAACTGGTTGTATGGCAGCTTTAGATGCTGAACGATATTTGGGAAGTTTGTAGATATCTACCATACTTTTTGTCTGAGAAATCCGTATGCTTGGTAAATACTATTACATGAAAACATACGGATTTTTTTTATTGCTCTTTCTTTATAGTTTTTCCTTCTCGCAAACAAACTTTTATTCTGATTTTGCTGATTCTGCAACGTCTTTGCATAACCCTGCAATTCGCTACGACCCTGCCTATTATTCGATTCCCTATCCCGGTGGTGATGTGCCTGCAGATAGGGGTGTTTGTACTGATGTGGTAATTCGTACGTATCGAAAATTCGGTATAGATTTACAGAAATCTGTTCATGAAGATATGAAACAACATTTTCATGTATATCCTAAAAATTGGGGACTTACTCGTCCGGATAGAAATATTGATCACCGACGGGTTCCAAATCTTATGACCTATTTTAGTCGGTATGGTACGGTATTACCCATTTCGCATAATCCACAAGACTATAAACCCGGAGATATTGTGTGTTGGGATTTAGGCAGAGGTATTACCCATATTGGTATTGTGGTACATCAAAAATCAAGTGACGGACAACGCCACCTTATAATGCATAACATTGGCAGCGGTCAAATACTAGAAGATTGTTTATTTGCTTTTACAATTATTGGTCATTACAGATATGCCGGAGAAAATTCTCGGTACTAATAGTGTTTAGAATGGCATTTCGTCGTCTCCTTCTGCACCGAAAACTTCAGGTGGTGGAGGTGGAAAATCATCTGCTGCCGTGTTGTTTGATTGTGATGTAGCTTCTACTTTCCATGCACGTACATCAGTATACCATCTACCATTAAACTCGCGACTTTCAATTTCTATTTGAGCAGTAATCTCTGTGCCGGGCTTTAGAATAGCTTCGTTTATTTTATCGCCCCACATAGAAATACATACTTTTTTAGCATATTGTCCACTTGTTTCGAGTATTATTTCTTGTTTTTTCCACATACCATTCTTGCCCGTTCCTGTTTGAAGGGGTAAAATCTGACTTACTGTTCCGTTTATTTCCATTCTTTTTTTTTGCAAAATTCTCACATTTTTTTCAGCTATACAAGCTTCTGTTTAAAACTCACCCTTAATTGTTGAGAAATCTATTATAACGTGAGTTAGATATAATTTTTGAGTTCAGACCACTTATAAATAGTTACCGATTATGAAATCAATATAGCCCAATTTCGATTATATCTCATTGTTCTATTTGATTTCTATATCGGCATTACGCATTGTGAAATTAAAAAAAAATACAATTGCTAAAAAGATTCGATTTAAAATTAACGAGTATTATCGGGATAAATCGAGATATTTTTAAGAAGAAGATTGCTGTTTA